>Ga0136588_1000241_pt1 | contig 20732 bp, 21 predicted proteins | sample AntRauMFilla1564_FD_104782 | JGI IMG/M metagenome (GOLD analysis project Ga0136588, IMG submission 104782) | Saline lake microbial communities from Rauer Islands, Antarctica - Metagenome Filla 1 #564 | ecosystem: Environmental > Aquatic > Non-marine Saline and Alkaline > Saline | place... | reverse complement strand
TGTGAAAAAACGCCGATCAAATCGTCTGCCTCAACTTCGCTCAAACAGGCTTGGGGCCATCCTAATCGATCGCCGACTTCCCTAGCGGTTTCCATCGATCGTAACAGTCGGCGATGGTTCTCGGCTTCCTCTAGGGTTCTGTCGCGATCCTGCCTCATCTTGTAACCAGCGAAAATCCTGCGCCGGTAACTTGGCAAGCCATCCCAAACCAAACACCATCGCCGAGTATTAGCAGCGTCGCACAAACCTTGCACTTGCTCTATGATGCCATGTAATACCGAAGTGCAAATGCCGCCACTTGTGCTTAGTTTACGCGTATGAAATACCGCGTAACTCATGAGTCGGGCATCGATCAAAAGAACCGATGAATCTTTTTTGTATTGCTTGGCCGAAATCACGCCGTAAGGATTTTCTTTGCGGCTGATGCTTTCGTCCCATCCGACAACTTCATTGCGTGCCATACTATTCGCCTCTCCAATGCTTATATGCTTTAATTCGATCCGGGCCGAATAGCTTATAATCTTTCTTCATGTTTGGTGTATTCCATCGCGTCGCCCGCGATGTTTCGGAGCCCGATGCTCTGAATTTGGGAATGCCGCAAATGCCACGAAACATCGGATGAATAGCAATTTCGGGCAATTCAAGATGACTCATTCTTTTGTTTTCTGTTTTTACTCTACTGATATCTTTTAGAACGGTATCGAATCGCAATGGTTCTTCTAGGTTTTCTGTAGGATCTGTAGCGCCGAATCCCCACCCAATAGAAATAGGAACTTTAGAATTTATATCGTAGAACGGTTCGCGATTAATGCTACACGATTTAACATTGTTTGAGGCTTCTTCGGTCCATTGCCATCTTGCTCCGGCTGACTCCGACCATACAACCGGGCGCGCTTCCTCATCGGTGTAGCTTGAACCGGCTTTAAAAAAGACGGCTTCATCGCCGCGACCGTGCCAATGGTATACGATCGAACCGAGAACCGGAAACATTGCTAGATCGGGTCGAACCCGATTCAAAGTTGAACATATGAAAAAGTGTTTGTGGTATGCAATGAAAGTTTCAAGCTGGTTTATCTCATGCGTGTTTTGGTTTTGTTCAAGCCTCGTAATCTTAGCAAATAGCCCGCGCTCCGATATAATAAACTGGCTAACATCCATCGAATCTATAACCAATTCGATCATTTCCTGATCGATGCAATGCTGATCGGGTTGCACGGTGAGAATATGGCTTTTAATTATGTCGCGATAGATGTTTTTAGCTGCTTCGCGGTTCGGTCGAAAATCCGGGTCCGCGAAAGATTCTTTGATGTACGAATAATCTGGTGCCATGTTAAAACAATACTCCGCCGAATGAATTGTGATTAAAGAACGCCGGAAATATATTCCATAACTGCATCCGGGTTTGTTGTATCGGTGCCGATTTCGTCTGTATCGTCGTCACTCAATACCGCTCGGAATAAGTCGCGCTTAGGAAGAATTTTACTAATCATATAATCGTCAATTGTCGGTCCTTTGGGATGCGTCGCTATGTAGTTGATTACCAATACGCTTTCGCGCTCTTGCCCTACCCTGTTAATTCTTCCTATTCGCTGCCGGAGTTTGGCAGGGTTCCACGGTAAATCTAAGTTGACGATAACGCCAGCGGCCTGTAGGTTTAGCCCTCTATCCATCGCTTCCGTGCCGATTAGAATTGATCCTGCGCCGTGCCGGGAAGCGAACCGACGGCGAGTATCGTTTCGCGCCGCGTGTCCGGTGTCGCCGGTGATCAACGCCGGCGCGTACTCTTTCAACCGATCAAATGCGTCTTTCGCTATTTCTTTGAATCGGGTAAAAACTACAATTCGTTCGCCCTTAAGTTCGCTGTTTAGAAGCCCAATCAAATCATCGATCTTAGCCGATTGGCCCGATGCCGATGCGTACGCGGCCCGCTGTACTTTCGCCAGCTTCGCCATCTTGATCGCGCCCGATCCTCTTTCGCTCACTGCGGCCTCTACGATGGTCCTGTATTCGCTTGCTTGCTCCGTGCCCATCGAAACCTGCCGGGCTTGCACGATCACTTGTGGAAGCTGTAGCCTAACCTGTGAGCGCGTCCGACGATACATAGTGATCGCGGTCCGCTTCCGGAATTCCTTCAAGTTTTTGTATTTTACGATTTGTCCGGCGTACCCTCTAACGATGTATCGAGCATCGAAACCGGCATGATTTCCGAGCAAGTGCCGATCGCACAATCTAACCTGCGCGAAGAAATCTTCTAGGCTGTTTTCGATTACCGTTGCATTGAGCGGTAGCGCCCACTTGATTCGTTGGACTCTATCGAAGATTGCTTTGTGTGTGACTGTCTCATAGTTTTTTACATAACTAGATTCATCGATCACAATAAGATCAACTCCGTTATCTATGATTCGGTCGATTGCTTTAGCGTAATGATCGAACCGAAACATTTCATGATTGACGATATAAACATCGGCATCCGATGCGAGTCGTTCGATTCTTTTTTCTCTGCTACCGTCTGCTGTCGCTGTTCGCAATTTCGGGCGAGAAAACTTAGCTATTTCGTCTGACCACTGACTTTTCATGCCGCTAGTTGTTGTGACAATTACGCGGCGCAATTTACCCTCTGCTCGCAGTCGCCCGATGATACCGATTGCTTGTATGGTCTTTCCGAGTCCGACATCATCGCCGAGTATAATACCGTTGCCGAAGTTGACGAATCGCGAATATAGCCTCTGCATTCCGACAATCTGAAATGGGAGCGGGTTGTAGTGTTTCGGGTTTAAGTGTTTCAGCCATTCGCTTTTTTGGTCGCTATCCTGCATTTCGATATTTGCACGAAATGTTAAAGCGGCTTCCTCTGCGTATAGCCTGATTGCTTGCTTTGCTTCTTTCGTCGCGCCTTTGATCCATCCTATTTTCATCATTCGTTCAATCGTACTAATATGCACGAAAAAATGGCCGGTGCTAACATCTTGCCGAAATGGAAATGGCATGTTAGTTAAACGCAAAAGATCGCCCGCCTCATCGGGTACGATCCGAATGAGACGGGACGATAGGTGTTTGTCGGATTTGGGTAGCGCGATTTTCAATTATATCTTTAGGAAGGATTCCAGTTTGTTAGAAGTTGTTCGATTTCCTCAACCGTGTAAGGCATGATTATATTCAGACCGTCTGATACGATCGCCGTTCCTCTGTAAATGTAATGCGCTTCGTTGCCGATGACTTCAATTTCGATCATCGGATGCCCGAACGCGAGATTATCCATATGCACGAATCCGATTGGTCCGAGTAGTTTTCGCGTAGGATCATAAGTTGAGCCGATGATCAGCGGTCCGACGACTCTTAGTTCTTCACGCGATGCAATGATGGTATCGATCAAATACGCGTCGGCGTAATCGTTTGTCGGGGTTCCGTCGCGGAGTTGAGTTGGTGCCATTTCTCTGCCTTTGTTTGTTTGTTTCGAATCGGAAAGACTGAATCCCATTCTACGCTTCTAAAAAATTGTTGGCAAGATGATCAGGCAACTTTATTACTTCGGATTGCTCTAATGTTAATTGGTGAGCCGGAAACGATTTCATTCCTTGCATCGCGGCACGGGCGAGCCGGTGGTTTCCGTCTGCTAAAATTGTAGTGATTTCGCCGGTGCCCGGAACTTTGAATTTCAAAACTAGAACCGGCCTTGCTCGCAACAAACAAATTTCTCTAGCATATCCGAAATCAACATTCGTCGCTTGTGGCAATTGTTGCCATTCTCGGATCGATACGGTTTGATTTATATCTTCTGCTTCTCGGCTATACTTACCGTGCGCTTGGTAGTTTGTGACATCCCATGCGTGTGCCTGCCCGTCGATAACGGGTCCGACGAAAACCTGCCGGAACATATCAGATCGCTTAGCATATCCGCCTTCCAAAATTCGGTTCGCCAAGTGTGTAATATCGTCCGGGAGTTCCATATCAAATTACTCCAAGATGCTGGAATAGCATAATAATTAGAATTATTGCGGACGCGGCGAAACTGGTACACGCGATCGGATACACAATTGCGGCGACCGTTGTTGCGCGTTTGGCTTTGTTCGCGCTTGCGACTTCCATTTCAATTCTGGTGGCGATTGCTTGCATCGCTTCCCTCATATCCTCGCGAGCTTGCTTCAATGCTGCGGCCATTTCGGGATCGATAGCAGGATCGTTCTCCGGGCCGCACTCGCGCTTGTCTAGTGCGTTTATAATCATATGATCCTGTAACGCCGATGCGTGTTGGGGATGATCATCCTGCGAGAATTTGACGAATGTTTCCGCATCCGCGCTCGGCCATAGTTTGAAGTCGTGCCGGTGTTGATGCCCGCCTGAGCCGTCTTTGGAGCAAGTGAAAGAAACTTCCATTCTAGATCCGTCGTCGAACCTGAAATATGTCTTGTGATCTTCGATTCGTTTTTCATTGATAACCCGCATCGCTTAGACTCCCTTTGTTTGGTCTGTCTACTCTACTCCGCCGAATTACGCGGCGCAATTAGATAACGGAATTTGCTTCGCGTTCTTTGCAAATTTTGACGGCCTCTCGCGCTTCCTCAACCATTAGGCGCTCTTTGTCTATAAACATTTGCGGCATCTTGTTACCGCCGATGATTGCCTCTAACATCCGATTCATTCGATTCTGTCTAAGTTCTAGAATCGCTTCGGACACTTCCGTACCCATCTTCGCGATGCTCATCACCCGATCTTGCCTGATCCCCATGCGCGATTCCGCCTCATACTTTGCGATTACTTCCTTCGACATTTGTTCGGTTCTTTCTTTCGGCTTACTTCCGAATATCACTGGTGAGAAGATACTTACACTGATTTCATGCTTCTTTCATTCTCCCTCTTACATATGCGTTTCTTCGGAAAAGATATCAAACAGTATTCCGCCGATCGAGAATATGCGCATTGCCTAATTAAAATTGGGTAAATGAACCTAATTTAATCGACCGTAAGATCAATCGGTGCGTCCAAATCGTCTATGGAAACATTATAATATTTTTTGCTATCTCCGAGATAATCGCAAGTGCTGACCGCGGATTCTCGGTATCGAGCTAACATATAAACATGGTAACGCGCAAACAGAGTTGCGGCGACGCTGTGCCATTCGATCGTATGCGGCGTAATTCGGCCAGCGCCGGTAATCGGCGGCCCCTTTTCCGGCGACAATACATGAGCGATCTGGTGCAACAAAAGCATCTTGCCGGTGCGCGTTTCCTCATTCGGGCATCGAATTTCGATGTTATGAAATTCGATACTGTAAGATGCGCCAGACTTAGTTATTTCGGCGGGAAACCAGTTGACCGAAAGCGTAGCGAACAATGGCCGGGGAAGTTCCTTCGCGCAAATTCTGGTAATCCATGCGGGCCGGTCCCAATGAGATTTGAGCGGCGTTTTTCGACCGTACATTTGCGCTCTCCTGCTATTCGGTATCCTGTTTGGCAAGCCATTTAGTTATTTCGGCGCGCTGTCCCCAATCATTGGGAAACCACAATCCCATGAAATATCCTCTGCCCGGAATGGAATCTAGATCGTATCCTAACATGAGCGCGGCGGCTTGCAGTTCGTTCCAGCTCATTTCTACTGGCATTGGCAACCCTTCCGGATATCGAGCTAGAGCATCTTGTATCGTTTCGGATTGATCGATTGGTTTGTGAGCAAACGCGCGCGCTATTCGATCTTGCATTTGAATTAGATATTTAGATTTGTCGCGCTCGTAATCTGCTAGCCGATTGCGCTCCGGCATGGATTGCGCGAACATATTGAGAAGATCGGCTAATAAGCTATCATGGCGCTGTTTGAAGTCGGCTGTTTGCTGCTCCAAAACGGCGCGGATTTCGCTGATAACTTTTTCGTCGGGATGTAACTTTTTCAAACTATCGCCCCTCTTTCTGAATAGACGCGCCGCGCAGCATAATTAAACACTGCGCGGCGCGTCTGTCTCCGTGTTAGTTTCGGGTGATTGACTCCAACGCACTGGTAACGGCGCGATCGAAAGTTCCGAACCCCAAAACCGAATCAATAGCGGTTTGGACTTCGTACCCTTCCGCGATCCGAGCTTCGATCGCGAGGCTGATTTCGCGGTTGCGGAAACTGTTAACAATCGGGGCGGTTTGCGTTTCGGTTTGCATTGGCAGTTCCTTCCGGGTTTGGGGTTTGGAAACGATCCTGTGCCCGTTTAGGCGCGGGATCGGGCAAGGTTAAGTAATGGATTTGCGAACGGCGGAATAGGCCAGCTCGTAAGCCATATGATACGCGGCGGCTCCCCCGGCTTTCTCGGCCTTGGAAATTTGATTGTCGGCGCTGGTGCGATGTAACATATTCCGGAGGACGGGATAGTATGCCGCTTTGTATGTCGGGTGGAAGTCCGCGGGCCGGACGGCGTTTTCCGCCGCGACCCTTGCGCGCTCCCGGTCTGCGCTTGTAATGTCTGGCATGAAAATAAGCGCGGTGATCACCGCGTGATTAATCGCGAGCGTCGCGGAATTGTGGGCGGCCCGGCTTGTGTTCTCGTCGCACGGGGTTTTCGGTCGGCGGGTGATCGTAGCGGTTTGCATGTCCGTTTCCTCTGTGAGCGGGTTTGGTGATCCGGTTTGCTCGGCTCCGGTGACAGAGTATCGGCGCGATTCGATCGGGAATCAAGCCCGTACGCAAAAAAAATTGCGCGGCGCAATTCGATCGGGTGCCAAATTGTGCGGGGATAGCCCCAATCGATGCCTCTGGGAGCCTCTAGGATCGGTTCTACGGGCCTCTAGGATTCCGCGGGATTCGGCCCGGCTTCGATCGAAAAAATCGATTGGGGCTCATTTGGCGGGGCTTGGGCGGACGCTTGCGCCGGGTCCGGATGCTGGATTCCGACCCGCGCCATCCAATCCGATTCCGGCATCGACCGGGATTTCAAGAATTGGCGGTAGCGGTTTAACTCGGACCGATTTCGTTCTAATTCGTCGTTGATAATCGGCCTAGTTTGCGGAATACTATTTTCGTTAATTTGCTGGCGGTAATGAGATCGCCAACGATCCCACCCGAAAGATGCAATTGATACCGCGTGTCTGTTATAAATCGGCTCCCATCCTTGCGGATGCCGATCGGGCGTAGCGGGTTCGCGCGATATTGTTCTTTCGTATTGGTGTTGTATCGGGCATCCTGATATCAACCGGGTTTCGATTCCAAGCATAGCGGCGCGCATCGCGACCCATTCTTCTTCATAACCCCATCCTTGCAAGAGCGGCGAGTATTCGCCAATAGTTTTGTATTGGTACGCGGGGAAGATATAGCAACCGCCGTGCATCGCCGTAATTCGTGGATATGCGCAAGACTCTAGGTTGATACTCGGCTGCCACGAAACCGTATGCGCCCCATACTTATACGGATTTTTAGAATCGAACCATGCGCCGCGACCGTAAAACGCATTATTTGATCCGTGCTGTTTGAACCCGATACTTTCCGTGCAAAGAATCGCGTTTGGATGGTAGCGGTGAGCTTGCGCTATTTGATTTAACCATTCCCAATGCGGGCGCATATGACTATCGAGAATTACAATTAAATCGCCGGTCGCTTGTGACATAGCAATTTGCTTTGTTTGCCCGCTGCCCAATCTACGATCATTGCGCAAATATTTGAAGTTGCTTTTCCCGATCCACGATGAAAGCCGCTCGCGAGGATCTTCCTTGCTGTTATCATCGCAAACAATGACTTCATGCGGCGCGTACCGACTAGCATAAACCATCGCGATCGTAACTTCTAAGTCCGGTCCCTCATTGAGCGTCGCAATCGCAACACTAATTTTCGGTGCTGGCGTATTTATAATCATGGCTGTATTTCAAGCGGCGCGCCCGTGAATAGCTCGGCTGGCGCTGGCGTTGTGCTGTTATTTTCGCTGGACGATATGCAACTATTTTGAAGCGTGAAACTTGATCCCGTAAATATTGAAATCGAATTGTCGGGCTCTTGTGTACTTGCGCTGCTGCTGCTGCTGCTCGTAGTTGTTGTGGTTGGCGTTGTTGTTGGCGTAGTTGAACTGGTCGTAGTGTTACTAGTTCCACTTGTATTAGTTGTGCCGGACGAACTATTGCCCGGTGTTGTAAACGGTGGCGGATTGGTGCCCGAACTTGTATTGTCTCCGCCGCCGCCTCCGCCGCCTCCGCCTGGTCCTTGCGTAGTTGCTCCGCCGCCGCCGCACCCGCACCCGTTGCCGACCGTTCCGCTTCCGTTTGTTCCGCCAATTCCGTTGTTAAAAGCGCCTTCGAAAAACGACTTAAATTTCTTTGTGTTTTCAAGCGGTATAAATGTTTGCGGGTTATCGAATCCTACACGAACTGTTTTTTCGGAATCGTACTTAGACAAATCAAGTTCCTGGATAAGAACCTTTGGGAAAAAAGTAGTGTATTGGTTTTGAGGCTTCCAGTTTTCGATTTGAATTGGTGAGCCTATGAAAATATCGCGCTGGTTTGCACGATTGCTAAAGACTCTGGTTTCAGAGCCCAACACCGAAACATCGATTTCAGCCGCGCCGTAATATCGAGGCTTGATCAAAAAATCGAAAAGCGTTTCCGAATATTCGTTCATGATCGCCGTATCGTCGCGCAATACTTCGCCGTTGATATTTGTATATCTAAAAAATCTTGGTTCGTAAAGAACAAGATGCTTTTCGTAACCAAAAGATTCATTGAATCGGCGTGATTCGAATTCGTCCCATTGTGTGTAGTTTGCCCACAAATCAAAGCCAACGGGCCAGTATAGAACAACCAGAGTATTAACTAAATTATTCCATCCGGTTCCGCTTTGATTCTCGGTGAAAAGATACTTTGTTTCCCTAACTAACGGTTGACTTAAAAAGAAAATGTTTTCTTCAACAACCGCGGTAATTGGCAATTCGAATTTAGGCTGCATTTCTGCATTTCCGCCGCCGCCCGGCAATGGCGGACCAATCGGATAATCTGGATAATAAGTAACGCTCGGCCTTACATCGCCCCAATCGTTTTGCACTCCGCCGGTGAACGGGCCGATCTTTACGCCCTGCGCCGATGCTTGGACTTCGCCCATGTACCAAATATGCGAAATGGTTTCCATTCGAATTGCGTTTTCAACACTTACAAGCCGAGATTGTTCGTCGGTGCCTAACTGCATTTCGGCTTTAAAATTGATAATTCGCCGTTGCTCGCCATTGGGTTTATTTGGCGTTTGATATCGCCGAAATGCTCTACGCGCGTCGATTGTATTTCGGTCCGGTGTCCAAACATTGCCCGCGTTCGGCATCCATGCGCCGCCGTTGATTTGCGAGTCGTCGTATCGTTGCCAATTGCCGGTATCTGGATTCCTTCGGAGCGGATAAACTGTTTTGTCGGAAGCCGAATCGGGGAATCCGTCTGGATTCGAAAACAGACCCGATCTGGAAATTCCTGATAGCCATGCGGGGCGCAGTTTATCGTACCGCTCATAGAAATCGCCCCATCCAACGATTGTAAGTTTATCGTAAGATTGCGAAATATCTTCATCGAAATTGAAGCTCATAATGTTTTGAAAGTTGTTTGACCCTTCGCTATCACGCTTTGGCAACACAAGCCGGACGCGCTCGTTGTTGCTAATACTATCATCGCCGTTTGAAGCTGGCGATAGGTTATAAAATCGAAGCGTAACGCCGCGAGTATCGCTTGATCGGTCTGCTCCGCGCGGATCGAACCAATATGCCAGCATCGGAATTTCGTCGCGCAATTGGTCGAGAAGTTGTAACCAGCTTTTCCCTTCGGTTTGGAAATCATAAACCGTCAATCCGCGCAAGTCTTCGGCCTTACTCCAATCAATCGATTCGATAATATGTTCGGCGTTTGAAGGCACTCCAATAATGCGCGCAAATTCTGTTTGAACAATTTGTTCAATTGTGAATTCAGTCGGGTAAGAAAACGCGGTTGAATCGTTGCGATTTTGATTATAAAAACGGTTGACTTGATCGGCGGGATTGTTGCCGAGAAATTCTACAATATCTGCCGCGACATATTCGATTCCTTCGCTAGTAGCTGAAATCGATCGCCGGGCCGGTAGGACTTTGCCAACAAACAAAATTGTACCATCGTCGGCGGTGTATCGCACTTCCTGTCGCGTTGCCAACTTTTCCGAATCGCCGAACCCAAATCCCGCGGCGCTGGAATCAGGATCAATCGGTGTGCCCGCGTTGCTTCCTGATACTCTAACAGAATTAAGAACAAACCGGCATCGCGAAGCTCGCGACATCCGGTGAGAAAGTTCTAGTATTTCGATTGATTCGGTATTAAGTTCGAAGACGCTCATTAAGTTGTAACCCTGTTGCTGTCGGCGACTCGCCCGAAAGTGAATTCCATTCCTACCCCGCCTTCATTGAGAGATTCAAAAACTTTAGGTGGTTCCATCATTGTGCAATTGGTAAGCACCATCGTACCGCTTGTTTCGGAGCCTGACAAGTAAGAATTGCTGTAATAAAGTGTGCCGAAATTGTTTTGAATTTTCGGCATGATAGCCTTTCCTCGCGGCATATCTTTTAGAAGCGGCGGGGAAAATCGGCAAGCATTTCGAATGGCTTCGCCCTTAGATTGAACATCGAGAAGCTCCGTAGCGCCATGATCATTCGGCATCCAAGATCGAACGGTTGCTAGCGTAAGTTTTCCAGACCCGTATACCGATAGTTCTCCAAGCCATGCCGATTCGGGATCGTTAACGCCGAGCGGAACGGTAACGGTTGGGGAATTCGATATTCTAAACCGAAAGTATCTAAGCGGCGGACGGAATTCGGCTTTAACACTAATGAAAGTGTACTGAATTTGCACGCCGCCGCCTTCGTCGTAACTAACAATCGCAATATCTTGCAAAACCGCATTTTGCAAAAGCGTAATAACCGCCGATCCTTGAAATCCGCTATCGATTGTAATATCGCCGAAGTTGTTTCGCGTGTTGAGAATTACCGGCCTTCCGAGCGAATCGTTTTTGATTATTACCGGCGACCATAGCATATCGGCTTTTTTCAGATCCGGATATCCGATGATCGATGCGAGCGAACGGGCTCCGGCTTCGGACGAATACCATGCGCTGATTACTAACCGTTGAATCGGACCAGCCGAATCTATTTCAAATGTAGTAAGTCTGGAAGATTGTGTGCCATTGTCCGTGATTGCAATTTGTGCTAATTGAGAACCCGTTCCGCCCGCTCTAATTCTAAAACTCGCCCATCGTTGATCGGGTAGCTGCAAGTCGGATTCTTTAACAAAGACAAGCCGAATGACCATGCCGCCCGACATCATCATTTCATCTTCGATGATTCTAGCATCGCTGATAGCGACATTAGTTTCGATGACTTCGCTTTCGAAAAGCGTTTTAACGATCAAGTCTCCGCGTTGCTGATTTCGAAACGAAACATAGTTTTTTCCGTTCGGCATCGTTCGCAACTCAATCGGTGCAAACTGCATAAGTTTTAAAAGATCGCTCAAATAAGCGTTGATGCCTTCGCGCATGAGCGACAAATCGTAATCGTTATCTGTCGGCTCATATGGGATCACGGGAACATCGACTTCCCATCGAATAATCCCGCCTTGCTGCGTTTTTCTATATTCTGGCTGAACATACGAACCTACGCCGGTGCCGGGAAGTTTTCCGATTTGAATCGGCAACCCGATATTCGAATTAATTCCGTCCGTTCGCCGTTGAAAGAATATTGATTCCATTTAGCTTCGCCCTTCGATTTGCAGCGCCTGCGCTTCGATTTGAATAGCTCGGATCGCTCTACTATTTTCGTTTGTTTGTTTCGCGATTTCTGCCATTTTTCCGGTGATTGTGGACATGGTAGAAACAACGGTATTGCCGAGCGAAGTTAGCGCGTTCCGAACTCCCTCTGTGCTTTCCGCTAGGACATTTGAAGCGTTTCGAATTTCCGCGATAACGGTTTCGGATTGTTCTTTTAGCGCGTTTGCTTGCTGTGCCGCTGCTCTCCCTGCGGGCTCTGTACCGGCCTGCGCGGGCTTGCCCGGTTCGGGCCGGGATTCGGTCGCCGGACCCTCTGTGCCCGGTCCTACGGGCTGTGCCGGGTCTGCTGGCGCTGGCTGTTGCTGCGTTAACGCGTCTTGCGCGTCTTGCGCTTCTTTGATCTTCCTACGGGCTTCGGTTTCGTCTTTGATTTCTTGAATGCGTCGATCAACTTCGGTTTGGAAGATTCGGCGCAATTCGTCAATTTGGACGATTCGTTCTTCGATTCGTTTTTGTTCTTCCTCATCGCCTCTTTGCTGCGCTTCTGCTAATTGTTGCAGTCGCGCCCGGCGCTCTAGATCGAGCGTTTCTTCGAATGCGTCTTGTCTTTCTTTAACGCCCTTATCTGTCTGATCCTCGTCCAAAGTTCGGCGTATGTTTTCCCTTGCTCCCTCAACCGATGACGCGCCGCCGATATCTCTTTGCGCATCCTGTGCCGCATCACCGGCTTCTCTCGCGCCGCCGCCGATTCTATTTGAAGATTCGATTTCTTCTCGTAGAAGCTCAAGTCGTTCTTCGATTGCAGCGATTGATTCAAGTTCTTTTTCGGCTTGCAAACCTTTGGTGCCGAGAATTTCAAGTTCAATTTCTGCGATACGCTGACGCGCTTTCAATTCTTCATCGAGATTTCCGCTTAGAATCGCTTGCAAGGCAATTCGCGAAAGATCGGATTTTTCTAATTCAAGCGCGATGATAGCGCGGCGTTGCTGCTCGTCTGCTAGCCTGCGCTCTTGCTCTGCGCCGTTGCGCTTTATTGCTTCTAACTCTCGGCCATACGATTCTGTTACTCCGTCGATTTGGTTTTCGTAGAGTTCGGTTAATTCAATTGATCTTTCAATAGTTAATTGGAGCATTTCTCGCTCTTGCTCTACCCGATCAAAAGCGTTTTCTTGCTCGGACGCGTCACCGCCCGATTGTCTAATTTTTCTTATTTCTTCGGCTCTGACTTTTTGTTCTTCGAATAATTCAGATTCTTTCCGGCTGAGTTCATCGCGCCGGTCCGATTCTTCTTGCATCGCTGCCAGAATGCGCCGGGTCGATTGATCCCGCCGAAGCTGCGCCGCTAGTTCTTCGGCTTCGCGAACCTTGCCGACTTCCTGCAATGCTCTAATTTCGGCTTGTGTAGATTCATCGATTGCTTCAATTCGCTTAGCAAGAATTTCTTCATTCTGCTCCGCTATCAAGTTTCCAAGCGCAGCGGCAAGAATAACGCTGCTCGCTGCCGCTTGATCGATTTGCTGTGCCAGCACGGAAAATGTTTCGTTTAGCGCAGCGATTTCTTCGGGCGAAGCGTTGTTCGCTCGTAACTGTTGAGCGCTGGTAGCAAGATCATCGTAAGCTTTGACCAGTTGCGTAATAATGGCTTCGTTAGCCGCCAAGTCTTTCGAAATGTCGTTAAATGATTTTTCGAATTCGCCAGTGACAAGATCACTTGCTTTTTGCGACAAGCTTTGAATTGAACCAGCGTACTCGTCTGAAACTGATCTCGCCGCGCCGATTGCACCCGCCAGTAGCGCCGATGAAGTTGCGGCCCTGCGCGAAGATTCTTCTAACTGAATTTGTGCTTGCGTAATTCCGTTAATAGCATCCTTAGCCGCTTTGATTCTAGTAACCAAATTTGTTGCTTCGGTTTCTCCCAAAATTTCACCGAGCGAATCGGCTTCGGCTAAGCTTTGTCCGAATCCTTGAATGAGCCTTCCGCTTTCGGTGAAAGCGCCCAAGTAAGAATCGCTCAATTTTCCAGTTTCTTTCAATGCGCTAAGAACAACTTGTTCATATCGTTTGAGTTCCGCTGTTGCGTTTTCGAACGCCGAAGCTCCGGTGCCTTCAAGTTCGGATAGAGCAATTTCTAGATCGATGACGCGCTTTGTTGCTTCGGCGCTACCGGCTGCCGCTTCATTCTGTGCGTCTGCCAACGCTAGCAAAGTGTCCCGATACTTTTCAGCCGACGCGGCGGATTTTGCATTAGCGGCGGTTTCAAAATTGATGCCGGTAATATTGCGAATCGACGCGAGATTTCTTTCGCTGTTGAGTCTCCGCAAATCCTTAAGTTCTTCCCGATACGCTTTGCTATTGCCGGTAGCGGCATCGCTTATAAGCTGACCGGCTTTGTACGCAGCAACCGCGACGATTGCTACTGCGCTAAGCCCTGCCGCGAAGATTGCCGCGCCCTTCGCTGCACCCACAAGCGCGATGCCTGCGCCTTTCATCACAAGCGGTATTCGCGAGAGAACCGGCAACTTAATTGAGGTATTAAGAAACTGCCAAGCCCGCGCCAGAACGCCGGTAGATGCCGCCGCCGCGCTTACTGCAACCGTTGTTGCCGCTGTGTTAGTTGCGACTCGTCGCCCTGTTGCGACTGCTGCGGCTTGCGCTGCGACATTGCCCGCTAAGATTCGATTTTGATTTAAGACCGCGGCGGTTTGTGCATTAATTGAAACGGACGAGAAGTTGCGGGCCATATTGTTTGAATAGATATTGCCGGTTGAAACAAGTGTCGATGCGTTGTTTGCTGCAACCTGACTGGTATTCGCAACGGTTGAAGCGGTGTCCCTGTCTTTAGCAGCGGAAAGAATGTTAACTGCGACCGACGCGCCGCCGAGCAAGAAACTAAGCCCAGTTAATGCAAGTTTGAGAGCAAGCCCGGCAACGGAAAGCCCCGCGACGATAGCCGTAGATACTACGATTGAATCAATCAAAAGACGGTTGTTACGAACAAAAGCAATGATTGCATTTGTGGTCGCGACGATTGCTTCTCTGTTATCGTCGAAGAACGCAACAACTCTGTTTTGGACAAGATTTCGCAATTCTGATGTAAGCGATGCGAAGCTACCCGCCTGAATAGCAAGTGTTTGGTTAAGGGTGCCCGCTCCGGCGCTCTGCAACCCTTCAATATCGCCGCGCAATTGATCAAATCCGGCGGATGCAATAGCGGTAATTCCTTGCACGGCCTCAACATCTTCGAAAAGCTTCTTGAATGTCGCGATAGATCCATCGCTTGCTGCGACAACCGCTTCAAGCGTTCCGATATATCCTTTTGTTGCTACCGTTGCTTCAATAGTTGTTCCAAGCAACTTTTCGATTTCTTCTCGCCCTTGCTTGCCGGGCGCGACAAGTTTAACGATTGCGCCTCGCGCTTGTGTGATTGCCTGCGCTGCCTGTACGCCGTTTCGGGTAAGCAAAGCAATAATGCCTAACAATTCTTCAATCTCTAGCCCTGCCGCCGATGCAATCGGGCTCACTTGTCCGAGCTTTGTAGCAAGATCATCGAAAGTAAGAATGCCGCGATCGACCGTACCAATCAACTTGCCTGCGATATCCTCTGCTCGGCTTCCTTCGATTTTAAACGCATTGAGCGAACCGATTAGAACATCTGTTGCAAGCGCTGTATCGACCAAACCGGCCCTGCCTAGTTTTGTCGCTGCGACAAGCGCCAAAATAGCATCTTCACCGCGCTTGCCTGCTGATACAATTTGAAAGAGCGCGCCGCCTACTTCATCGGCTGCCTTACCATATTCGGAAGCGATTTCAATTGCTTTACCGCGAGTTGCTTGGAACTGCTCGCTAGTTTCTTTCGTGATCGCCCGAACATTCGTAATAGCTTTATCGAAGTCGCTTCCGATTTTAAGAATCGCAGCGCCAAGCCCTACGCCCGCAAGCAATCCAATTCCGCTCAACGATTGATTTAAAGATTTGACTTTATCGCGAGTGTTGTTGATTGTTGTATTGAGCTTGCCTTGAAATTTAGCGAATTCACGGACCGCTAGCGTTGAATCGGCCCGGAATCTAACAAAGATTTCGCCTGCATTAATTGCCATCGATTAGACTCCAAATTGCGCCGCGAAATTAGTTGCCCTCTGATGTTCCGAATTCGCTCGCGAGTGTTTTGTGCAAAGTATCAATCGGCATATTTCGAAGATCGATTGCGTTAGCGTTTCTCGGCTTGAAATCTATTCCGTCGTTTTCGATTTCCGATTCGCCTTTAGCGGATTTGATTTCGTCGCTTTCTTCAATTATGCAGTTCAAATACATTGTGATTTGTTGCATTGATAGATTAGAAATTTGCTCCGGTGTCCATCCGAATCTATCCGAAAAAGTAAAAAAGACTCTATCCCATCTAAGCGCCGCGCTGCCCCCATCGTTATCTTTTAAGAATTTACTTCGACGGGGGCGAATAGAGGGGAAATAAGATCCGTCACCAATTCGTTAACCAGCGGCGCAATGCTCATATCAAGCGTTCGCCCGACTTCATCTTCGGTTAAATGCTCTGCCTCTGGTCGATCCTGATTAACTAGGATCGTAACGATTCGGATCGTTTGATGAAAGTCGGTAGCCGCACCAGAAAGAGCCCTAAGATCGTTTCCATACATTGCAGTAAGCGCGGCGAGTCCTTTTAGATTAATCGGCTTAACCCGAATAACTTTATTTGGATCTTCATTATCAATCGCTGCCGAACCTAGCAAGATATCGCCAAGTGTGCATTCGTAAGCATCTTCGGACTTGCTTCTAGCATTCTGAATGTCGGCGATGCGGATTCGCTTTTCTCCGCTTGAAGTTGTATACGCTTTGCCCTTAATCGCTTTGCCGCCATTCTTTGGCGCTGGCGATCCGGCGGGTCTGTTATTGCTCATTTTTTGTTTCTTTCTCTTTGTTAAAAAAGAGCCGCCGCCGACTAGCGACGACGGCCCGCACCTTGCCCGATGCTAAACCAATTAAGCGCCGTGCAGTCGGATTCGTCCGTACTGCTGCCCTGGCGCTTGCGAGTTATCCACTTCGGCAACAAAGTTAGCCGGAAACTGAATGAATTCTTCCTCGTCGAATGCGAGGTTAACTTCACCGCCCGGAATGCCTCTAAACATTTCGAAAGTAAGCCACTTGTTATCCGAACGCTGATGCTCAAATTTGGTTCGGAATTGGTTTACAACTTTCGATCCGCCGAAGTTGATTTGATCGACCGTGCTAGACCCTTGAAAAAACCGCGAAAGATTAGAGATCGAAATCTCCGCCCACTGCGCAGTCATTTCCAAACGATCGGAAAAAACAAGTCGCTTCACAAGCAACCCGGCGCTTTGAAACTCGCGAAACTCGCGAGTGTAAGCAACTTCAACGCCTTTCAGATAGCCTACATCGCTGAATGTAAACGGGGATGATCCGGAAGCCGCGGCGATGCCGAGCCTACCGAGTCCGAGCAAAACTGCATCGGAATTCTTCGCGTTTGTAATTTGACTGTAACTCACTGGTCCTCCCGCTGGGAAATATGGTCCCGCGTCACTGTATGGCATTTGATGTTTCCTGTCTGTTTTAACCGTTAGACTACATCATGTCACAAAATTTATTACTGTCAACTTACCGAGTGTCCCGCCCGCGAGCGCTGAAAACTATAGTAGATTGAAAGTATCGATTTGCTGCTCCGAAAGACTCTGGCGCGATAATTGAAATGCGCTGAATGTCTTTAATGCTTAGGTTCATCGCGGCGGGTGCAACCGTCCATGATTTCAATTGTCCCGGCACGAAATAAAACATTATCGTTATAAGCCGAACAAGTGTTAGGTTGCTTTGCTCGCCCTCTGTAACCGATATGATTCGGAACTCTTGATTTTCGGTATGCTGCCGATCTGCTACGCCCTGCGATCCCATTGCAACGAATATACCCGCTTCGCTTGGAAGATCGTTTATGCTAGCGGAAATAACTTTGGGCAACCCCGGTAGCGATGACGCTTTCAGTTCGGCAATCACCCATTTTTTAAGCGCTTCCATCATTTGAAATTGTCCTTTACGGAAAGAACCGCTTGAACGATTCTGGCTTTATAAAACGGTGACACTGATAAAAAAGCCGGAATTAGAAACGGTGTCGGCGCGATGCCTTTTTCTTGAATTTTGCGAGCGATAGCAAACGCGGCACCCTCTATTTCGGTGCTGTTTGTGCCCGCAAGAAACTTTCCGGCACTGTCTCTTTTGTTGGAACTCTTAATGCCGAGCTTACGCCGATTTCTTCGCACCCAATCTCGTATAGGTTCGATCGGCGGAAACGCCGGGTCGGCGCTATTAGATCCGGTTCCTACGGGCGAACTTTTCGTGCCATGTCTACCGAATTCGATCCACGGTGCCCATAGAGTGCCAGCGAAAACAACGCCCTCTACTTGGCCCGCGATAGTTTCAACTTCCGAATCTACGCTGCTCCGAGTAAACCCGCGATCGACTTTGCCTAGATCAGTTAGATTTTGCTTGGCGGTTCGTTCGGTTTCTAAACAAATCGCTCTCATTTCGCGTTGGATTGCTTTTTGATATTTCGCAAGAATAATCGGTAAGTTCTTGCCCGGATTGCCAGTAACATTAGATGCCATCTGGATCGGTTCCAATCGTCTTTTTCGTTAACTCGTAAAGAACCCGATTAACCGATTTATCTGCGCTTCGCTTGATATCGAGTCCGACTACCAAATAAGTAACTTCATCTTTCGAAACGGTATCGCCAATTTTTCCGCCTTTCCATCTGCTACTAAAAACGGCGGAAACCGTTTTATCGAGTCCGCCGATAGACTGCGTAGAATCAGATCCTGAATGCTGAAAATGCCCGCGAACCGTGACAGGGTAGCCGCCATCGCTGGTATAAACGGGGTGTCCTAAATCGTCTGTTAAATTAGATGATTGGCTGCCCCATTCGACTAAATCACGATTAAGCAAACTCATAGAACATTGCCTCCGGAACGGGAAAGAGCGTGTCCGATTTTCCGCATGTAATCCCAATCCAGATCGGGAATGCTTCGCATCGTATCGAGATCGTTTCGCATTTCTGAAAACCAAACCCGGATAGCGGCATCGGCGTTCTTAACTTCCGCTGTCGGTCGCGCTACGGGCTTGCCTTGAATTTGCGGCGTGTTCTGATTTTGGCCTAATGGAGTTCTGAAATACGGAACGGACGATTCACCGTCGATGAATTTATATCCATCCATAAGCCGATCACAAACTAGACGATGACTCACCGCGATACAATGCCCGGATAGGTTGAGCATTCGAACGAATGAATCACCATCGCCGGGTTGCGTAGCCGCATCGCGCGGGTGCTGCCCGCCCGGACGGACTGCCAGTTCGGCGAGTTCGGACAAAGCATCGAAATCTATAGCTCTGTCGGCCCGTACGATTGGCTGTACGCTGCTTTGCTGGTTCGCGGCCTGTCCGATCAGCTGATTAGGCGTAATCGTCTCACGCGGGATGTTTCGGGGCTTGGGCGACTCGTCTACGGTTTCGGCCTTAACGGGTGCGGCTTTATTTGGCATTGCTCTTTTACTCATTGCAGGATCTCCGATTGATTTGGAAACTGATCTAGACTGCTAATCGCCGACAAGTTGATAATACTAATTTTCTCTTGTTCGGCGTGCGTTGCAAGTAAATCATAACCACTGCGCATCGTCAAGCCCTGTTGATAATTTGTTTTCTTTTCTTGCTCCCTAATTCCAAATCCGTGCGTTCGGGTTGGAATCGTAATCAGATCATGTCCGAGCAAGTAAATTTCAGAGCATCCGAGTTTCATAGCAAATTGACAAGCTGCTACGCCGGACGAATGCCCATGAAAATAATTGTCCGGGTGATACGGTCTTTGAATTGCGCCGCGTAATTCTTGTCGGGCATCCCAATTCATATCTATAGGAATCCGAAAATGCGGTATGTCTAGATCGAAGTAAGTAATGGGAATGCTGTTCGGGTAATTTTGCAAATACGATCTGATTTCGTGAAAATGATCCTCGTAAAACCGTATGTCTAAGATCACGAAATAATCGCAATTAATCGGTCCGCCATCGAGAACTCGCCAAACATCATTGGTGCCGATAGTAATTTTGTCTTTAGCAAAGTTGCGAACCGTGTCCGGGTTTGCAAGTCCGGAAGATGGACCCGATGCAATTGCAAACGCGCTTTTACTTTGCGCGGACCCGTGCAATTCTAATATGTTTTGACCGTTCATAAAAAACAGGCTGGGCTTGTGACCCAACCCATTCGGGGTGACAAATTATCTACCGAATTACGCGGCGGTAGAGTTCAACGCAACGCCGAGATTCGCATCCAGCGTCTTTACGCCGTAGAGAATATCGAGCGTGACTTGCGTAGACAGAAGCGTCGGGTTGTAAGACATCGTAATACGAACCGAAAGACCCGCATCGGGATCGGTCGCGTTAGTTTGAACTGCGCCGGGGCTCATGCCAGTAGCCGTAGCCATCGGACGCATGACCATTGCGAAACAATCCTTATGGAAAGCCAAGTTATGCCGGACCGCGGGCGACCCGGTAGTGATGATGTTAGAAGCGCGGTAAACATCGAAACCTTTGTATCGACCGACGATACCATTTCGAAGCGCTTCGGTGCTGCCGGACTCGTTAACCCGCGTGAGAAGATCAAGATTACCGAGCAAACCTTCATCGTCATCCGAAAGAATCATGCAGCGCCCAGTAACGGGCGCTTTCGCCGCGTTGAGTCGGGTACGCGCCGTGTTAGGCGCGTTACGCCAATCAGCCGCCGCATCGAGGTTAGCGCCGCCGATTACAGCGTTAACAGTAAGATCCGTGTAGAGCGACAAAAGCGCCGTATCAACATCGTTCGCCAGCGCGAGCATCGCGGGATCGAGAAACTCATCCACAAGATTCGTGAAAGATCGCCCGGCTTCCCGGTCGCTGATTCGGAAAGTCGAATCCTTATGCTGGTTGAGCGTCACTTGGATATTCGTAGACGAAACATCCTGTACGGTT
>Ga0136588_1000240_pt1 | contig 20780 bp, 19 predicted proteins | sample AntRauMFilla1564_FD_104782 | JGI IMG/M metagenome (GOLD analysis project Ga0136588, IMG submission 104782) | Saline lake microbial communities from Rauer Islands, Antarctica - Metagenome Filla 1 #564 | ecosystem: Environmental > Aquatic > Non-marine Saline and Alkaline > Saline | place... | reverse complement strand
TGGTGTGCTACATGACATTGTCGACCTCAACACCTATATGTATGGTCGTATGATGTCCCGACTCAAACTTTTGTCGGGCATGATCCTAAACAATAAAGCAGAAGCTCAGGATGGTCGTTTTACGTTTGAGACTGGTGAGAAAACGGTCGAGGTTCGGTCATCAGTCATTCCAGGAGCCTATGGTGAGTCGATTGTCATGCGACTGCTAGACCCCACGGTAGCCAGTTTTGTAATGGATAAGTTGCATCTCAACCAACACATCGCCGAAGTCGTATCTCGAGAATTAAAAAAACCAAATGGTCTAATCATCACTACTGGGCCAACCGGTTCAGGTAAAACCACGGCCCTGTATGCATTTCTACAAGAAGTACACGGCGAAGGAGTAAAGATAATTACCATTGAAAACCCAGTCGAGTACAAAGTCGAAGGTATCGTTCAAACCCAGGTCGAAGACGGTTATACTTTTTCATCGGGTTTGCGGGCGATCTTACGCCAGGATCCAGACGTCATTTTGATTGGCGAGATCCGCGACGCAGAAGTAGCAGAGACCGCTATACATGCCGCCCAAACTGGCCACCTAGTGCTTACCACTATGCACACCAACAGTGCGGTCGCTGCCTTTGTCCGGATGATGGACCTGGGCGTAGACGCTCGCATGTTTGGTAGTTCTGTTAATTTGATCCTTGGGCAGAGACTGGTTCGCTTACTGTGTAATCACTGCAAAGTTGGCCATACCGCTACACCAGAGGAACAACAGATTATCACTACCATACTCAGTGACCACCCCCACCCGGAAACTGTACCGGAAATAGATTTGCTCTATACCGCTCCTGGTTGCGAAATATGTAATCAAACTGGATTCAAAGGTCGTAGCGGTGTGTTCGAAGCAATCGTGATGGACGATGCTGTAGAAGCTGTTGTACTGCGCGACCCTCGTGAACACATGATCCTCGAAGCAGCCAAACCACAAGGGATTCCTACTATGTTGCATGACGGGATAGAAAAAGTTCTTAATGGTATGACTTCAATAACAGAACTGGAACGAGTAATTGAACTCCCTAGAGTCCTCAGGACTTCTTTACCTAAAAAAACAAAAACCCCTGCAAACACCAACAGGGATGATTTTCCCAAGCTTGTAGTGTAGGTCACACAGATTCAAAAAGGCAATCACCCCGCGGTCAAGACCGCGGGGTGATTTAATATGATACATTCGATAGGTAACCAGTTTCCAGTTCGTTGTAACTTCAAGAGTATAACTCTCTAAACAAAACTTCCGCATTGAAAGTGAATGCCGCGCTAAGGAAATACGCAGCGACCCAGGTCAAAGCCTGGAGCCAAGTATTCCTCGCAACGCATCCAAGTTGTTTAGAGAGTTATCTTCTTGAAAATGTAACAAAATCAGTGACCAAACAAATGTTGGTCGGGTAGGAGCTATCGAATCGGGTATACATTAGCACAGTTTGAATATTTGTCAACATTTTTGTGCGGCTTGGCTGTTTTATTGGTACAATACGTTTACTAGTTATGACTACCAAGCAACCACCAATCACCCGCGACGATGCTCAAAACCTTGATCGTACCTTACGCCCTAGCACTTGGGATGAATACATCGGTCAGGCCAAGATCAAAGAAAACCTGCGGATTTTACTAACTGCCGCCAAAGAACGGGGTCATGCCGCAGAGCACATATTACTCTACGGCCCACCTGGGTTAGGCAAGACTACCCTGTCGAACCTGGTTGCCAAGACGCTTGGTACCAATATGAAAACGACCTCAGGCCCTGCTATCGAAAAAGTTGGGGACTTGGCTGCCATTCTAACCAACCTCTCACCTGGTGACGTACTGTTCATCGACGAGATTCACCGTCTCAGCAAAAGCATTGAAGAAGTTCTCTACCCCGCGATGGAGTCGGGTGTACTTGATATCATTATCGGCAAAGGCCCTTCTGCTAGGACAGTCCAACTTGAGCTGCCACCATTTACGATGGTCGCTGCTACCACCCGCATCTCTCTTTTGTCCGCGCCACTACGCTCCCGTTTTTCCGGTGGAACTTTCCGCCTTGAGTTCTACAGTGACAGCGAGATTGGACAGATCCTGCAACGTTCAGCCGAACTTTTAGGAATGAATCCATCAACCGCTGTACTTGAACATATTGCCACTCGCTGCCGAGCTACACCACGCACCGCCAACTACCTACTCAAACGCTGTCGTGACTTGGCTCAGTTAGAATGTACCGACCTTACTCCTACGATCGTTGAACAAACATTTGGTTTACTCGAAATCGACACGTTGGGCCTTGGCGCCCCCGACCGAGCGGTACTGGACGTCATTATCAACAAGTTCAGCGGCGGGCCAGTTGGGCTCAATACAATAGCGGCGGCCACCGGCGAAGAAGCCTCTACTATCGAGGACGTGATTGAACCCTACCTCATTCGTCACGGCCTAATCGAACGCACACCACGCGGCCGCACAGCCAGCCCCGATGCTTACAGTCATTTAGAATCATTAGGCTAACCAACTATTTACACATATATGTCTGGACACAATAAATGGTCAAAAATAAAACATAAGAAGGGGGCTACTGACGCTGCTCGTAGTCGGGTTTTTTCTAAACACTCCCGCCTGATCACGATGGAGGTCAAGAAAGCTGGTGGGAGTGTCGACTCAGCCAGTGTCTTGTCCGCAGTTGACCGTGCCAAAAAAGACTCCATGCCCAAAGACGCTATCGAACGAGCAATAGCCAAAGGGTCAGGTACTGGCGCCTCTTTGATGGAAGAAGTGCTGTACGAAGGTTACGGCCCGGGCGGAGTTCCCCTTTTGATCGAGGCGGTCACTGACAACAATAACCGCACTGCCCCCGAAATTCGTCATATATTTTCCAAAGCTGGGCTGGAGCTGGGTGTTCCTGGTTCAGCTGCCTGGGCGTTTACCAAAGGGTCAGACGGCTATGCCCCCACCATGCCCATGGAACTGGCAGATGAAGCTGGTGAAAACCTGGCTACTTTTATTGAAAAATTAGAAGAGCAAGACGATGTCACTAATGTCTACACCGGCGCTGATAGCGCAGAATAATATGCGCGTACTAGCAGTAGACCCCGGGTATGACCGCATTGGATTGGCAGTAATGGAATACCAAAACGGTGTCGAGAAATTATTGTATTCAACTTGTGTATTAACCGATAAAGAAACTGAGATTAACCATCGCATACAGATGGTTGGCAACGTGATTACTCAAACGATCAACGATCACGCCGTCGATACACTCGGGATTGAAACGCTCTTTTTTAATAAAAACGTCAAAACTGCGATGGGTGTCGCTCAAGCCCGAGGCGTGATTATATTTGCCGCGATGCAGGCTGGTTGTGCAGTGTATGAATTCAGTCCCCAAGCTATCAAAATCGCCACCACAGGGTACGGCAACAGCGATAAAGTGGCGGTGACAGCTATGGTCAAGCAACTGATACCTGACGTTCCATCAGATGCTCTTGACGATGAATACGACGCGATTGCGGTTGGTATTACCTGCCTTGCACATTTTGGTCGAAAGGCGTAAAATCGGCGCAGCAAATGTGCACCATATCAGTTACATATGCATTTGATACAACAAACTCATAACAAACACCTATGACAGATACCCCTGTACATGAAGACGAATTAGAAGACATCGACGACGAAGACGCGTCTTTGGGTGACGACGTACTTGATGAAGTCGCGGGAGAAGAAGATGATTCTGACGATTCTGACGACAGTGACACCGAAGGCTTTGGGCATATAGACGACAAAGAAGTAAAGGAAGTGCCAGAAAATGCTGACGATGCGGAAGAAGAAGAAACTGATGACGCGGAACTAGAAGACGATGCCGAAGATGTTGACTACGATTCATTTGATGACGTAGATGAGATGTAAACAAAAACCCCATCCAACTGGATGGGGTTTTTGTTTATGTATTCCAATCAATCACTACCATTTGTTTTTTTCCACGACTTATCAAAGTAATTGGCAAAACATCTGGTTTTACTTTTGTATCAACATTAGAAACTTTCTCACCGTTTATTTTGATCGCTCCACTTTCTATAAACGTGCGCGCTTCACGTTTACTTGAAGCTAGGTTAGTTTCAACCAACACATCAACCAGGTCATTTGAGGTAGTAGTAAAACAAGGGGCCTGGGTTTTGAGAATAGCAATTCCAGCTGAACTGATGTCACTCACGTCCATATTGCCAAACAATATTTCACTTACCTCTTTGGACAGATCGGCTTCGCTTTGACCGTGCACTAACTGAGTTACTTCGTAGGCAAGTTTCTTTTGGGCGGTTCTTTCACCCGGGTTACATTCTAGGTCTGCAGCCAGACTGGCAATTTCGTCAAGCGAAAGAAACGTAAATAACTTGAGGTAATCAACCGCACTCTCATCGCTCACATTCAACCAAAACTGGTAAAATTCGTATGGCGAAGTTTTCTCTGGATCAAGCCAGATGGCATTACCTTCACTTTTACCAAACTTTTTACCGGTGGCTTTATCAACAATAATCGGGGTAGTTAATACATGAGCCTCTGCTTGTTCTGTGCGACGGATCAAATCAACCCCCGCTATCATATTTCCCCACTGATCAGAACCACCAGTTTGTAATGTACAATTTTTGTCCCGGTACAGGGTCAAATAATCAAATCCTTGTACCAGTGGGTAAGCGAATTCTGTATACGACAAACCAACCTCACTTTGTAGCCTAGTGGCAATTGCCTCTTTTTTAATGAGCTCGTTAACCGTAAAGTGTTTTCCCACGTCACGCAGAAAATCAATGAATTTAATATGTTCAAACCAATCGTAATTGTTTACTAATTCAACAGTTTTACCTAACAATAGTTCCGCTTGAGCTTTCATCTTAGATACTCTATGATTGATTTCTTTTTCATCAATCAACGGTCGTTCACTATCTGGTTTTGGATCACCGATTCGACCAGTTGCTCCACCAACCAAAAGTATAACTTTGTGACCATGGTCCGCCAGATGACGTAATAACATCCACTGTACAAAGTTTCCGGCATGAATCGAATCGGCACTAGGATCAAATCCGTGATACACCACTCGTTTTTCTTTATCTACAATGTCCGATAAATGTTCGGCCGTAAATTGGTGAACAAAACCTCGTGATTGGAGTACTTCAGATAGTTTCATAATGAAATAATGCTAGCACACTTCCGTACCAAGGTGTCTAGACAACCCGTGCTACTATTGCTTATATAGTCTCATATTTATGAAAAAAACTGGTCAATGGCTAAAGAAAAATTGGAAAGAAGTAATTATCGACGGGATGATTTTATTCTTTGCGACTTTTATTATTATTGCAGCGGGTATTTTGATCTGGATTTCCAGTTTACAAATTCCTGACCTATCTGCGTTTGATGAGCGACGGGTATTGCAGTCAACTAAAATATACGACCGCACTGGAGAAATTTTACTCTATGATTTACATGAAGATGTAAAGAGAACCGTTGTACCGTTAGAGGACATGTCTCGTCATATCAAAAATGCAACCGTTGCAATTGAGGACGATCAGTTTTACAACCACTTTGGAATCGATATCAAAGCGATTATTCGAGCGGCTATTGCTAACTTAAACCAGGGAGGGGTCAGTCAAGGAGGTTCTACCATCACACAACAGGTAATAAAAAACTCGGTACTAGATCGAGAACAAACATTATCTCGTAAGGTTAAGGAAGCAATTTTATCTATTAAATTAGAACGAGAATTGACCAAAGATAAAATTCTTGAAGTGTATCTCAACGAATCACCATACGGCGGGACTATCTATGGAATTGAAGAGGCCTCCCAAAGTTTCTTTGGTAAATCAGCTAGTGACATCACATTAGCTGAAGCGGCCTATTTAGCTGCATTGCCCCAGGCACCAACTTTTCTTTCTCCATTTGGTAACAATCGTGAATCACTTGATCATCGACAAAAACTAGTACTTGACCGCATGCGCGTCAACGGATTTATTACCATTACTGAACATAACGAAGCTTCAAAAGAGGAAGTAACCTTTAGTACCAGTGCTATTACTGGTATCAAAGCCCCTCACTTTGTAATGATGATTATAGAGGAATTGACTGAACAGTTTGGCGAGGAAGCAATGGCAGAACAAGGACTACGGATTATTACTACTCTTGATTATGAACTACAAGCGGCAGCCGAAGCAATTGTAGCGGAAAAAGCCGCCGGAAATACCGAACGATTTAATGCTTCCAACGCTGGTCTAGTCGCTACCGATCCTCAAACTGGGGATGTATTAGTGATGGTTGGTTCACGTAATTATTTTGATGAAGAAATCGATGGACAGTTCAATGTGGCACTAGCTAGTCGGCAACCTGGTTCTTCAATCAAACCATTTGTTTATGCCAACGCATGGAGTAAGGGTTATTTACCAAACACTATCCTATTTGACGTACCAACCCAGTTTTCTCCCGTTTGTGACAAATGGGACACTTCTTCTAAATCCCCCTGCTACTCACCACGCAACTACAATAATCAGTTTATTGGCCCAATTAGTATGCGTAACGCACTAGCTCAATCACTCAACATACCAGCAGTTAAAACGCTATATCTGACTGGCATGAGTAGTTCTCTTAAATTAATGAACGACATGGGTCTAACTACCCTTGATGAACCAGAGCGTTATGGTCTAACACTAGTTCTAGGTGGTGGTGAAGTACGACTCAAAGATATGACCCACGCGTACGGTATTTTTGCTAATGACGGTATTCGAGCTGTACCGCGTACTATATTACGAATAGAAGACACTCACGGTAACATTCTTGAGGAACGTGCCGTAGCAGAACAGCGGGTACTAGATGCAAACATAGCCCACATGATGAGTGATGTACTATCCGACAACGTCGCCCGTACACCTCTATGGGGATCGTGGTCACTGGTTAATTTCGGTGATCGAGACGTTGCTATCAAATCTGGTAGTACAAACAACTTGAGAGACGCCTGGATCATGGGATACGCTCCAAACATCGCTGTTGGTGCCTGGGTTGGAAATAATGACAACGCCGCTATGGGTGGTGGGCTATCTGGTTTAATTACCACTCCAATGTGGCGAGAATTTATGGATGTTGCCTTAGCAAAAATACCAATACAAACTTTTACCCAACCCCAAATCAACACAGCTGGAATCAAACCAATACTACGCGGACAGTACATCAACACTGAAATACTAACCCAAGCCTTGGAACAAGCCGAGGACGATACTCCAATAGACATCAGTCAAATTTACGGAAATATTCATTCTATTTTACACTTTGTAAATCGTAGTGATCCAACTGGACCAGCTCCTAGTAATCCAGCTAGCGACGATGCCTACTATAATTGGGAATATGGTGTACAAAATTGGAACCAACAAACATTTGGTTCATTACTACAAGCATCTTCAACTACTATCTCAACTGAAACAGCAGACGAAACTACCGAATAGTCTTTGGACAATTTTGTCTTCCCATCTCAGACTCCAGTCTTTGTAAAATAATTTTCATATAGTGTTGTAATTCTGACTTCAATACACTTGGTACCTGTAGTGAAATAGTTTTTGAACCGACACTGTATTTTATTTGTTCTGGTTTAATCGTTAGTGGAGTCAACTCACAAATTAATTCAGACACCCGTTTTTCAACTGATGCTTGTGGCGGAGTAAAGCGTTTTTTGAAGTTCTCAAAAAGTGAACCAACGTGTTTCATCTGCATACGTTATCTTATTTATTCATTGGCATCACTAAATACCTTTGATTAGTATCATTTACACCATGCAAAATCATCGGCCGACCAATACCAGCAAAACTTAATTTAAGTGAATCAGCGTTAATATGTGATAACGGATCCATAATAAATTGTTGGTTAAAATTGAGTGATAATTCATCTCCTTCGACTGTAGCTTTAATGGTGTCAGTGGTATGTCCAACGTCGTTATTTTGTGATGATACAGTCAAATTAGAATCACTAATTAGCAGTGTTACCTGACGAAATTTATTAAGAAAAATATTAGTTTTTTTGAATGACTGTTGTAAATCACTTTTAAGTAGAGTTACGTAGGTTACATATTCCTTAGGAATAATTTGCTCGTAATCAGGAAATGACCCGGACACCAATCTGGTTGATACGTACACTCCCCCAGGAAAGCGTAATGCACACTGATTATCATCCATACCAAACTGTGGGTCCTCCCCGACAACATCGCAGATTCGTGCCAACTCTAATGCGTTTTTTTGAGGAATCATTAATGAATCAGTCAGTGTTAACCCTTTTTGTGCGACAGTTTTTTCCATCAAACGAAAAGAATCGGTGGCTACAAACGTTAACGAGTGTTCTTTTTTTTGCTGAATAAATACACTCCCTAACTCTGGCTTAATGGACGTCTGTGAGGCCGCAAATGCCACGCTCTTGATCCCAAATGCAAACTGAGCACCCTGCAAGGTGTCACCCAATTCTGTTAGTTGTTGCACTACTGGAAACTCTTCAGGTGAAAATAGTTTAATAGAGGTGCTTGAATTTTTACTTTCAATCTGCAGCACCTGCTCCTCCATACGTAGAGTGATTTTGTCCTGATTGATATATTGAATACTCTGCAAGAAAATCTGAGTTGGTACCGCAACCACTCCTGGCTCAACTACTTCACCACTAATTGGAATCTCGAGGTTTATCTCGAGATTAGTAGCTTGTAAAGTAATCTGACTAGCTTTGGCTTCTATTCGTACGCACTGCAGTACCGGCAAGGTTACGTGTTTGGTGCTTATTCGTCCCACTAGTTCTAAAGCTTTTTGTAATTCACTGTGGAGAAGAGTTATTTCCATATTTTTATTTTAACCTATTTTACTCTTTATTATTAGGGCTGTGGAGATGTGCAAAAGTCATATCTACTGTTGTAGTGTTGGTTGTATTGTAAGGCTGTAATTGCGTAGAGCTGTGAGTGGGAGTCATATTGTTGGGGATTAGTTGGGGATAATTATATATGAAAGTGACAACCTGTTGATAAGTACTATATTTTGACGTAGTATTCCCCACTATTTTGGTAGTTGTTACGTGGTAATCTACAGGTTATTTGTACTTATATACGTAGTTGTTACGGGTAACTTATTTAAATAAAAAACACCCAGATACTTCTGAGGTTTTTTATTTTAGCAGTAAACGTACTTGAGTAATTTCTTCTTCTAGCTCCGAATCCCCCTTAAGTTCATTCTTGATTTTTTCACATGAGTGGATGACGGTTGTGTGGTCTCTACCACCAAGTTTTTTACCAATTGCGGGGTAAGAAATCTGGAAATCTTCTCGCAAGATGTACATGATTATTTGCCGGGGTTTTACCACTTCCTTACGTCGGGTTTTTTCGTAAATACTGGCGTGGTCGATATCATAGTACCGGGCGACTTTTTCTACTACATCACTAATAGCCAAGGTTTTGCGTGGTCGGGAACTATTTTTAATAATAGTACGCACTTCTTCAATGGAAAGTATTCTACCCAACAGTTGTGACTGACACATGATGCTGTTCAGGGCCCCTTCCAGCTCCCTCACGTTTCCCTCAATGGTAGCTGCCAGGTGTTCAACGACGTCATCTGCCAAGGTAATACTGTTCTGAGCTGATTTGGCGCGCAAGATGGCGGCGCGTGACTCAATGTCTGGTGCTGGCAAGTCGACGATCATACCTTGAGCAAAACGGGATTGTAGTCGTTCCTCCATTCCGTTAAGTAGAGCTGGATGAATGTCACTCGAGAAGATAATCTGTTTATTATTATCGTGTAGGGCGTTAAACAAGTGAAATAGTTCCTCTTGGGTTTTTTCTTTTGTAGCCAAGAATTGTATATCATCCATAATCAAGACATCATATTGACGATACTTATCTTTGAAACTGTTGGCACTACCACTTTGCAGCGAATTAAAATAGTCAACCGCGAAGCGTTCGCTGGTAACATAGAACACTTTTTTGCCCGTTTTTTTAATATGGTTCCCTACTGCCTGGATTAAGTGAGTTTTACCATGACCAGTTTTACCATAGATAAATAGTGGGTTGTAGGTAATACCGGGTTTAGCACTGACAGTTTTGGCTGCAGCGTGGGCCAGAGCGTTGTAGGGTCCAACCACAAATGTCTCAAACGAGTATTTTGGATTAAGATTGTCACTTTTGTTTACGTAGTATTCTTCCAGGGGAAGTGCAGCGTTAACAGTTTGGTTTTTGTTAGTTTCTTGTTTACGCTCATTACGTTGAGCAACGACATACTCTACACTGCGCACATGAGGTGTTAGGTCGCGCAGGGTTTTAAGGATCATAGTTTGAAACTTGTCCTGGAGCCAGTCTTTAACAAATACACTTGGGACACCAATAGTGGCTAGTCCATCTTCAAGCGTTACTATATGAGTGTTGCGAAACCAAGTTTTGAAGTTCGCTGTAGTAATGCTCAGCTCAATTGTTACCAGTGCGTCATCCCACAACTGTTTAACATCAACTTGTTCAGTTTTAACGATACTGTTTGCTTGGTGTGAGGTAATGAGAGAGTTCATACAGATGGTTGGTATTTTGCATTATACGCTGTCTGCAAGGTCTGTAAATATTTTGCCATTATTGCTACTGTTTGCAATGTGTTTGAAACTTTATAATCCGCAACTGGGGACAACCTGTGGAGAACTAGTAAGGTCGCTTTCAGTGACTTGCAAAATAGCTGCATTTAGGTATAGTTACGGCCACTAAGTTACACAATATGCCAAAACGAACCTATCAACCAAAGAAAAGAAAGCGTGCAACAACTCACGGCTTCCTTGCTCGATCAGCTACACCCAGCGGCCGCAAGATCATTCAAGCGAGGCGTCGAAAAGGCCGAGCTCAGCTAACAGTCAAAAAAGCGCGCTAGCGCTTTTTTGAATGAAATAACGAGCGTAGCGACTATATTGAACTTACTTCCGAATTAGCGGCGATAGCCGGCCGATAATTCCTGGAAGCGTTTCTATTAAGATTAATAGTACCTCTCTAGTTTGTAGATGTCGTATAATGTGTAATATGCTAGCCAAAGCTCAACGTCTGACAACCAAACAGTTTGACCAGTATTTTGCAGCTGGTAAGCGATTTCATTTTCCTCACTGTACGATCATCCATACTCCCCTACCAACCCTACACGGGTCAGTTGTAGTTGGAAAAAAAGTTAGTAAAAAGGCTGTCACTCGCAACACTATTCGTCGGCGGGTATACGCGCAGTTGCGGTTGGTATGTCAAAAGCACCAACAAACTGGTGTTTTTATTGTATTAATAAAACCCAGTTACACTCAACTGACAAGAAAAGCTTCCTTAGTAGAGATCAATAGTTACATTGCACAGGTCTGCAAAAAAACGTAAACTAACCGGCACATATGTTCAACTATATCTGGCACACTTTTTTCTTTGATCCAATTTACAACGCTTTAGTATTCTTTATTGACATCTTCCCTGGCGGTGACGTCGGGTTGGCTATTGTTGCTACTGTGTTCCTGGTTAAAACTATTTTGTTGCCGGTATCGATCAAGGCCGCCAAGACACAGCGGATCATGAAAGAAATCGAGCCACAACTCAAAGAGTTGAAAGAAACTCATAAAGAAGACCGTGAAGCTTTTGCTCGCGCTACCATGGAAACGTACCGTACCGCTGGGATGAATCCGTTTGCCAGTATCTTCCTGATTATCTTACAGATTCCCTTGTTAATCTCGATATACTTTGCGGTAATCGGGTTGTATCCCCCAGTAGTTGATGGTGCGCCGGTAGAAGAGGTTGGATTCTTGTCAGTTTTTGCCGGTGAAGCTAGCAAGGATATAGTCATTAACTCTACCGACTTGTACTCGTTTGTACCAGTACCAACTGAGAGTAATCGTTTCTTTTTAAACCAATTTGATATTACCGACAAAAGCATTTTGTTGGCGGTTATTGTTGGACTGACACAATTTCTGGTAGTGAGTCTCACTATGCCAAAAGTTGCTCCCCGAAAAGAAGGTGATAAACCAGATATGAAAGAAGACTTTATGCGTAACATGCAAGTGCAAATGAAATACGTCATGCCAATTCTAATGGGAGTTATCGCCTACTCTATCTCGGTAGCTATCGCCCTATACTTCCTGGTAAGCAACATCACTGCGTTGCTACAAGAAATATTTGTTAGGAAACATCGGTAAATACTATTGCAATCATATTCTTTTGTGGTATAAGGTACTAGAACAAAACACCAAACCAAAGAAAGGAAATGAAATGGTATGTCGTTCTATTGTTCTTCCTGCTCTTTTAGTGGGGGTACTAATATCAGCTGGTTGTGCCCCTAACGGAGCCACCCCCAGCGCCAAGGTTGCGGTGGTTAATGTAACCCTCAATGCCGGTGAGAGTATCACTTACCGGGGGCTGATCAGTCCGCGCTTCACGCCAATACGTTATCCGGCGGACGTCAGTGTCACCAACGTTGCTGACGCAACTGATGTATGCGCTACGGCGCCAAATGCACCGATGCTTGAGGTACAACCCAACGTTGGCAGCAGCACAATTATCTGTGCTATGCGCGGATGGACTATTCCAGTTACAGCCACGCCATATCCTTCTAATGAAGGGACAGACACTGGCGTGATACTGGATGCAGCAACCGGCCGCCAGGTCGGCACGTACAGCATGTCTTGGCAAGGCAGATAGTACATAGTACCTGGACCAAAACAAAAGCGCGGCATGGAAAACATGTCGCGCTTTTTCAATTAGTATGTCGGTTTATTCCCCACAAGCCGCATATTGTATTCCGTCTACAGTTTCAAAAATAGTATCAAACCCGGCATCGACGCATATACCCTCAAAGTTTGTTTCAATATTTGTTTTGTCAAACGCATCGGTACCCATTGGAATTTCTAGTGCCATAACTATCCGTTCAGCGTTAAATGTCTGTGTCAGTTCATCTATAGTTGTAGTATCTGAAACCAAGTAGTCTTGAATAGCAAAGTTTTGAATTCTATCTATTATTGATTGAGCGACAGTAGAATCGGGATCTACTTCAAGGGCAGTTAGTACATTTTGTGATTCAGTATCAGTCAAATCTCTAATGCAATTGGAAGACCCGTCCCCCAGTATAACCAGCCTACCATCCAAACAGTCGTTTTGTTCTCTGAGTATTTGTCTTCTTGCTTCAAGGATTGCTGTCTGGGCAGCTAAAGCGTCAGTAGGATGTTGGCAAACTTGTATGCCGTTAGATTCAACCATTTCGCCTTCTAACCAAGCGCAGGTAGCTGCACAGGCTGCGTAGTTACCGGCAAGCTGTAATGCCCAAGCGCCTGCACCAGAAGCTGCACCAGCAAGTGTTCCTACTCCTGGAACGACGGATCCTAAGGCTGCCCCAGCAGCTATAAGTTCCCAACTATAGTTACCTAGTGCGTCGCATGGTTTTACTTCACAATTACTTTGATTCACCTCACAGTATTCTTGGACGTCTAAAAAACCATCAGATAAAGGGTCCTCCGCTCCTGGTGTTGAACGATCTGGGCGTTCTATCATGTCGGTATCCAAATTGAAATTTGTTAAATCTGGGTTGATGACGGTTAGAATTAGTACGGCCCCTAGTACAATTACTAGACCAAACAACGCTCCCTGGATATCTTTTTTAGCTTGACTTTTTTGGGTGACAATGTCGGAAAACATATACTTGACCCCAGCGATGACGATCTTGACCACCGCCAATAGAGCCGCCAGGCTGATGAACATAGCGTAGATCGCGTTGATGTAGCCATCAAAGTCCCCGGTAGGGTCACCTACACCAGGAATCCCAACTAGGAAGTTGTTTGCAGCCTCTTCCGCAAATACACTTGTCGGAATAAGTACAACTACAAGTAGGATGGTAGTAAAGAAGGATTTCATATTAGTTAAAGGTATTTTTATACTGATACATCCACAGGGTTTGGTCGACCTTGTTTTGGAAATAGAAATGTTGGTCGTCAGGCCCTAATTGAGGGTTAATCAGGTCAATTTGTCGTCCGGTAGCAGACTCAGGGAACACTAACAGTCGCGCCGACTGAGAGTTGGTGTTGTATTCCCATAGTGAATCGTTAAGGACTACCCTCCCCTGGTACCAAGGGTCAGGCATAAGGTATGGCGGTTCATCTAGGGTAGCACCACAAATAGCGGTCGTATCGCTGGTGCGGGTAAATAGACATTTCTCTGGGATTAGGGTCACTGGAGTATTGTTGGAAATAAGCTGATCGGTCGCAAGACTGTAAGTAGTGTATCGTTCCCCATCGACTGCGCTATAGATAACTGCAGCTGACGACCCCACTGCTGACAATCCGTACCCGGTAGCATTGTGCCTGGTTACAACTCCGTTGAGATAACTGTAGACGTACCCCTCAAGCCGACTGGTAGCCTTGGGGTAGACGATGTGTGGACCAACTGCAGTATGATGCCAACGGATGCTAGCCTCTCGAAACGGGATGGTGAACTGGGGTATTAGCTGATCGGTGATTGGTTCGTAAACCAGCACTGCCAGACCATTACCCTCGGTAACGGCTATAATAAAGTTGTTGTCGACGGTGGCGGCAAACGACACAATGTCTTGCTCTAGTGGCACATTGCTCAGGCGGTCGCTGCCGTCAGTCAGGGTACCAACTACAAACTGCCCCCGTGTCCCCGTGTTGGACTGGATCAACACGTGTTTACCGTTGGGGGTAATGGCGCCTTTGCTGGCCAGTGGAATAGTGGTCGCTGAGACACGCTCCTGGTTCCGCGTTTCCAGGTCGATAGAGAATATGTGTCCGGTACCAGTCTCGATATAGTAAACTTGGCGGCCGTTGGTGTTGGTGTTAATCTCGGCAAAACCGGCTACTTGTTTGGTGGTCAACTGATGTAGACGTTGGTTGGCTTCTTCATGTACTTCGGGTTGATTTTCTGAGTTCGATAATGATTCAGGGATAATGACGTTTGGGTCAGTAGTGTCGCCAAACTCAAAATCTGTAAACGACACGGTATCACTGGTAGTGCCGGTAAATAATACAAACGCCCAAATACCGATTAGCAATAACACTACCGCGATTCCTCCAACAATAAGTCCGATGCGTTTCATAATTAAAAAGAAATCATTATTTGTTCCTCCACCCCCTGGAGTACTTCTTGTAATGACCGAACGTGGAATTGCAATAAAGTTCGTCCCCCACTGCCGACGCGGCTGAGGGTTATTTCGTAGGGGTTACTGCTGCCAGTGTCAGTGCTGACTGAATTTATTTCCCACGCAGCAATGTCTGGTCGGTTATATACCCGAGTGTCTAGGAAATATGGTTCAGCCTGTAGGTTAAGTACACCCCCAACTACGGCCACGTCTGGTTGGAGGGGAATATTTTTCACACCATACAGCGAATGTTTCTCGTAGAAAAATAATTCTGGAAATAAACTTGGCATAGTGATGGCTCGGCTGGCAATAGCGGTACCCCGAGTGTCGGTCACACTTACTACCAGCACGGGCGTCGACCCTCGGGGGGTGGCAAATGATACCTTGTGTCCACCCCGCAGCGCGCCACCTTCAATTGCCTGCTGGTTAATTCTCCAGGTGTACACATGTTGGTTGGGGTCAAGGAAATCGGTACCGTCGTGTAGCAGTATGGTGGCATTTATCTGGCTAGCATAACTTGGAAGTGCGCGTCCCGAGTACCAGTCTGGTACTCGGGTTTGTGGTTCGATAATGATATCTATAAAGATAGGATTTATCGTAGTAGTTACCAGTTGCACCAATCCAACTGGTGTGACCAACTGAGCAGTCAGCTCGTAGTTACCCCCGGCTGCAGGAGCAACCAGTTCAACTGAGCGCTGGTTACTTCCTTCCTCAATCACTGTTCCGTTATATGACCAGGTGATTTCTGAACCAAACACCGTTCGACTAAAGTCCTGGACAGTCGCGGTAAAAGATTGCCCTGGGCTGGGAAATAGTGGATCAAGAGTGATGGTTGGTTCCTGATTACCGGCAGTCAGCCCGTCTAGTGAACCCATTTGGGCAGCACTAACACTCGGCAGACAAACCAAGACAACAAGACAAACATAGCGGTACCACATATAAACATATAGTAGCAGAAACTCAGGTTATAACGCCCAAGTTATACTAGCTATCCCCAACTAAATGCCCACTTGCAATGCAGGTGGGCATATTATTTTGGGTACATCCATACTACCGCTATCCAAAGAAATATTAAGGGTAGCGGTGTAACTGATGAAATAAAAGCCAGTACAAACAATAACTGCTTCAAACCTCCATGCGTACCTGAGAGTGAGTGTACTCTAGCGCAACTATACATAAACCAAGTTAAAAGTAGTTGAAAAATACCCATAAACAGTAAAAGAGCCGTTGGTATAAAGAATAACCAAATTGGATCAAAACTTATACCAAATAGTGAAAGAGCCCATTCAACAACTGCGCCGGCGAAGGTACTTACACCACCAACAACACCTTCAATTATTGGTAAAAGAAATCTACCACCTGGAATTGCTTGAATTGCAGCGTATGCAGCAACCGCCATGCCGAGCCCAGCTAAACTTAAAAATGAAAGCCACCACTGAAATGCAAAATACCAAGTAACTGCCCAGCCAACCACCCAACCATTAATCGCGGTTACTCGGGCTCTGGCTAAGGCTACTTTAGTAGTGTGTTGAGCACTGTGCTTGTGTAACACCTTCTTTCGTCTGAGGTTGGGAATTCTTCTTCGGGGTGGTGCTGGTCTGGGTGCTTGCTCGTATTGCCGTTCGACTCGATTGATTGATTGGTTGGTTGGTCTGTCAGTGGCGTACGGATTCTGGTAGCGAGTGCTAAATTGTTCGTCCTGGGTTTGGTGTAGGGGGTTGTCGTCGGGGGTTTGTCCACCACGAAAAGGTATGACGTCAGCCGAGCGTGGGCGACGGTTACTGTTGGCGGGCTCATCGTTTGAACCAACGTTTCTGTATTCACGATTAACACGACTGACCTGCATGGTACGTATAGTGTACTACATACAAAGTCTCGAGCACCCTACCCCGTCCCGAGGGCTTCCAGTTCGGCGCGGGCCTTTTTGATCTCCAGTAGCTGTGATGGGTCCGAGGTAATGATCTGGTCCTCGGTGTAGCTGGCGATGATCTTGATCGCAACGTGCTTGAGGCCAGCGAAAAAGATCCCTTCCCCAACGTTGGACTCTAGCAACAGGAACTTTTCCTCGTCGGTTAGGTTAAAAGTTTTTTGAATGTTGTCTATCGCCGTGGGTGACTGTTTCATCAGCAGCTGAATAGAAGAGTTGGTGATCATCGGTACACCATAGGGTGAGCGCAAAAAGTCGTCGACGTCCTGGGTGATGGTCGCGATCCCAAGATAATACTTACGCCCACGCTTGGCCAGTGAAAAGAGGAATGACGCGGTGTCTTCACTTTTCATCATCCACCAGGCTTCGTCGATCACCATCAGTCGCTTGGCTAGACGCCTGCGGACACTCCCCCAAATAAAGTTGGTGATGATGTACATAGCAATTGTCTTGAGCTCATCTTCCATGTCGCGCAGACTGAACACGACAAACTTTTGGTTGATATCGACATTGGTTGGTTGGTTCATAAAACCTGACCAAGTACCGCTAGTGTATTTGGTTAGACGTGAGATGAGTGACCCGCTACCATCCATCCCAGCCAACACCATTTCAAAGTCAGACAACAGCGGTGGCTCCATGTCGGCAAAATCCACGTCACCGGTGATGTCCTTCAGCGCGTATGTTTCCTGGATCGCCAGGTCGAGAATAGTCTCCTCCTCAGGAGTCAGGCCGCCAAACATCAGACGGAACAAGCCAATTAATTCGATAATGTGTGAGCGCAGGACGTCGCGTGGGTCTTCGTCGCTGTCTGGTGGTGGGAGGTCAAATGGGTTGACGTGGTGGTCAGACGACAAAGAAATATTGAAAAACCGCCCGCCGGTAGCCTCGGCCAGGTATTCGTACTCGCGCTCGGGGTCAAGTACGATGACCTCGGTGCCAAACATTAACGATCGAAGGATTTCAAGTTTCAATCCGTATGACTTCCCTGCCCCTGATGTCGCAAACGTCACCGAGTTATAGTTAGTCAAGCTGTAACGGTCAAACAATATCAGCGATGAGTTGTGCCGGTTGATACCGTACAAAATCCCGGTGTCAGAGGTCAGGTCAAACGAGGTAAACGGAAAGAAGCTCGACAACGGTGAGGAGTTGAACTTGCTATGTACCTGTAACAAGTCGTCGTTGAGAGGCAAGACACTTTTGATACCTTGTTCTTGCTGGAAGAGTGCCGGCTTCATCGTGATCAACCTTGAGTCGAGCATGCTTTTGATGTCGTTCTCAATTTTGCTGATAGCGGTTTCGTCTGGACCATAGATTGAAATATAAAAACCAACGTCAAACAGCTTCTCTTCGGCCTGCATTAGTTTGTCTCGTAGTTGTTCCAGGTTACGCCACGACGCCTCTAGTTGTGGGTCACGGACTTCCCCCCGCTCTTCTTTGATGCTGATCTGGCTCTGTACCTCGGCCACTTTCTTTTGAAACTTCTTGAGACTGTCCGCTGTGTCAACGGGGTGGATGAAGATTGATACGTCAATTTCTTTGGCGAGGTTTAACACCGGTTCGATCCAACCATCGTTTAGGTATCGCGGATAAGACACCGCGTAGTATGTCCGGGCACTGGTGCCACTGATGTTGATTGTGCGTGGACTGATCTGAACAGCCGACGGCGCAATGACGTCGGTCAGGTTCATTAATTGATCCTTAAACGGATTGGCAGTCTGGTCTTGCTTGGGTTGTAAAAAGTCGAGTAGTGCCATAGCTATGATTGTACCGCAGGGGCTGACCCAGTAGGGTCACCTGGGTTGTATAAATGGTAATACAATTCAACCAGGTCGTCTTTTTGCAAACGCATGGTTCTCACACCAACGCCGGCTAGGCCTTGTACCACCATTGCCACTCGCTGCTCTAGCTGCAAACGGTGTTCTTCAAACTGTTGGTCGTTTGAAAGCGCGGCATTGCTGTTGCTAGAAAACAAGCTAGCCACCCCTTTGGACAGGTTGATACGCGTCGGTGAATACGGCACTACCACAAAGAAGCTCTTGCTCATCACATCGACTTCGCTTGTAAACGTTCGGATAAATTCCATGTATTCGCGCAGCTGGATTTGCATCAGGTCGTTGTCTTGTTTGCTCTCCAAGCCCGACAATATTTCCAAATATGGTTCGATGTTGAGTTTGCGTGACTGCACATATATCTGCAGACTAAAGTCGATAGTGTTAAGGAAGTTTTGGAACTGTTGCAAGATCGCCCGCTGCTCGTCCAAAGACTTGAGTGCAAAGTTAACCGACGACGCCAACAAAATAATGAGCATCTCACCATTGCGTTTAATGACCACGCCGTCTTTGATATCACGAATTGGTACGAATTGTTGGGTAGCGGCTTTTTTGTTTGGCATAGATTATTGATCGGCTTTTTGTAGGGCTTGTAACTCTAGTGAGCGAGTGAGCGAAGTGATACTTTTGTGTTTACGGCCGCGGTTCTCTGGGTTAATGGTGTAGTTAGAAGCGGCGGCGATTTTTGGCTGAGTTGGTTCTTTGTACACCATGTCTGGCTTCTGGTGCCAGAGGTACAAACGTTCGTTGACGACATAATTATAGATAGCCTCAAGGAAGTACGAAAACGGTCGGTTGTTGATTGGGTAGAACGCCAGCGCACCCGCGAGCAACGCGATTGGTAAGCCTACCACCACAAACACAAAAAAAGGTACAACCAGAAACATCACTACTGCAATCCCTACCCCTCCACCCAGGTACACGAATTGTCGCCAGGTTAGTGGGCCAAAGATCTTGTCTTCGATCTCGATAAATTGTGGTACTTCAAACCGCATAGTGTGACTCTAGTATACACGGCATCAGTCTACCGTCGCGACTATTTATCCGTTGCCCCAGCGGGCATCGGGGTTTTTCTTGCCGTTTCCGTCTCCGTTGAGAAGTGTGTTTTGACTGACGCCCTGGTGGACTGGTTCTTCAGTACTGCGCAAGCTGTTCATGTCGCTCGCCATGGTGCGAATGGGTTGTAGTTGGTGGAAAGAGGCCTCGGTAGCAGCGATTTCGGCCGCCAAAGAGTCGACTGACTCAGGGGTTGGTGGTGGGTTTTGTTCACTTGCAACTACGGTTTCTGGCGACGCCGATTCCGCAGCTGTTGCGGTTTGATTAATCGGGATTCTGGTGGCAACCGCTACCCCACTGTCAGACAAAGGCGCCAAGAAATCAAGCACATCAGCGGTCAGCCGCATGGCGTCGGCCTGGGTGAGACCCAGTCGCTCGATTATAAGTTGGGGAAGCTGTGATTGTGGTACTAGTCCAAGGATGACGTCACCGACGCCAATCAAAAATTGCATACGGACTTCTACATCAACCAATCCTCGGTTTTTGCCTATATCATACAGAGCTTGACCGCTTCTTTGTCCTTCGTACAAATATTTCTGTACCTCAGATGAAGCTTCATATGCTTGTTCGCGCTGTTCTTCGGTAAAATTCATATCTAGATTATCTGATTATAATAAGAAGTCTTCCTTTGCTTTTGTAGTGTTAAGGTACGTAGCCATTTTCGGATCTAGCCCACCTGTTTTAAGTTTTTTAGCTAATTCAGATCTTTGATCTGAGCTCATATTACTCTTACCCTGGTTAGCAATTCTGGCAATTGCCTTCATCATATCAACTGTCATATTAGCGCCCGCTGTAGTAAGTGTTGAAGTGTTTGTGTCATAAAAAGAATCAAGCGGTAGC
>Ga0136588_1000237_pt1 | contig 20873 bp, 23 predicted proteins | sample AntRauMFilla1564_FD_104782 | JGI IMG/M metagenome (GOLD analysis project Ga0136588, IMG submission 104782) | Saline lake microbial communities from Rauer Islands, Antarctica - Metagenome Filla 1 #564 | ecosystem: Environmental > Aquatic > Non-marine Saline and Alkaline > Saline | place... | reverse complement strand
TTGCTCACCCCCCGCTTTGGCGGCGGAGAGCTCTAAGTGAGCCCCGCAGCCAGCGGGGTTTTCACTTTTTTTATCTGGTATGAGTGAGCCCGATTCCTGCTACAATACATCTGATGCCAACACTTAAAATGTCCCGAGTTACCCGCCGGCTTATGCCGCTACTCATTGCCTCTTTATTCCAAGGGGCTGTTTTTTTGGTACGCCGTCGAAAAACTATTCATGACCGAAATTGGCTTCACTACCGCCACTATTGGTGTCATGGTAGCCATTATGAGCGCCGTGATGATCATCGTCGAAACGCCATCGGGCATTTTGGCCGATCGTTGGAGCCGAAAAGGCGTTATGATTCTTGGTACAGTAGCGCTACTACTAAGCGGCGTTATTGGTGCGCTCAGCTTCAACGAAGTCACCTTTATTGTCAGCACCATTTTTTGGGGGATATTTGCGGCCCTATACTCGGGAACCTACGACGCAGCCGTGTACGATACGGTGATTGAAGAAGAAGGATCGAGCAAAGGCTACCCCAAGTACCTCGGCTTTCTTCATGCCGTTGAAGGCCTCGCCTTTATTGCCGGCGCACTAGCCGGTGGGCTGATTGCCGCCAACCTGGGTCTCCGTGAAACCTTCATCCTTTCACTTCCGCTCATCGCTATGTCCATCTACTTTTTACTGCGCTTTAAGGAGCCGTCACTGCACAAGATGGAAGTCAGTGAGCCGGTCTTTGCGCACATTCGGCAAACATTTGCGGCCGTGCTAAAAAATAGGTTCTTGCTGCCGGTCATCGTGGCAATTATTGGCTTTGCCGTCATTCAAGAAACGATTTTTGAATTCAGCCAGTTGTGGTTTATCGCCCTAGCGACCCCAATCGTGCTCTTTGGAGTGATAAGCGCAACAGTATTTTCGACCTGGACTGCCGGTGGCTTGATTGCGCCGTTTTTCAACTCACGAACACGAATCTTCGTTGCCTGCCTCGTACTTCTGGTTGCTCTGGCCGGGCTCGCCTTGTCGCAGAACTACTGGCTGACCCTGGCAGTTCAGTTCACTATCGGACTTCTGATGATAGCCTTTGGCGTGATCCTCTCGAAGAAAATGCACGATCAACTACCTTCAAAGCTGCGTGCCGGGTCGTCGTCGGTTATTAGTACTATCGCCCGCTTTATTCTTATACCGCTGAGCCTCGTACTGACATTTGTTGCCCAGGCGTCCGACATTTTTGCCGCATCGTGGATGCTGCTAGGTATTGGAATTATATCGGTGATTGCGTTTCTGGCGGTTAAGGATTCGGCGAAGCTAGCTAGCTAAGTAGCGGCTGGCCACAAACGTCCAGTCGACCACATGCCACCAGGCGGCAATATAATCGTCGCGTTTGTTCTTGTAATCAAGGTAATAGGCGTGCTCCCAAACGTCGAGTCCCATTAGGGGCTCTTGTCCGCCGTTCATGAGTGGTGAATCTTGGTTTGGTGAAGAAACAATCTCTAGTTCAGGCGTCAGCCACACCCAGCCAGAGCCAAAAAGGCCAAGGGCGCTGGCGTTAAACGTTTCGACAAACGTTTCGAACGATCCGTACTTTGCAATAAGCGCATCGGCCAGCTTACCGGTCGGCGCTCCCCCGCCCTGGGGCGAAAGCACCTGCCAAAACAGCGAGTGGTTGTAGTGGCCGCCGCCGTGGTTACGAACGGCTGTCTGAATTTCGGCGGGCACGCTTTCAAGGGTGCGAAGTAACTCAACGACCGATACTTCGGCGAGCTCGGGTGCCTTTGCGAGCGCGGCGTTTAGTTTATCGACGTAGGTTTGGTGATGCTTTTGGTGGTGCAATCGCATAATGTCGGCGCTAATGTGCGGGGCAAGCGCATCGTAGTCATAGTTTAAGTCTGGTAGTGTCATCATGTCGGGGTTCCTTGTTTATTGTTGCGTTTGCTGGGTGTCTGGCTGCTCTGGCCGGGAAATAAATACATTAACCGAGCCTTCGGTTGCAAGGGCCGTTTCGACTGCAACGCCGAGCGCAGTCAGCGGGACACGGATGAACTCAAAGCTCACCTGGCTAGTGTTGGCATCGAGAAGTTTTACAAAATAGTAACCGTCGCCGCTGCTAGTACGAATCGCCTCAGAGATCTCGCCTTTTTCAAGGCCGCTGGCAGCCAAGCTCAGGCCACCATCTTGGTTGGCACGTGGTAGCAGGCCAGGCGCACCGTATACAACAGTGCCTGGTGTCGCCGTATTGAGTGATTCCGCCAAGTTGCGCAGGTCGGTTGAGCCTTCTTTAATGGAAGTTGCGACGCTGGCAGAGAGCTTTGCGGCAGTATCATCAATTGCATAGGCAACTTTTTGTCTTAAAAGCTTGGTTCGGGTAATATCTTGGAACTCATCGGCCGACCAACCGTAAAAATCACGAATGGTTGTGTAGTAGGCGGCTTCAGATTGCTCATTTTCACCAGACACACGTTGCTGGCGCAAGGCTTCGGCTAGTTCGACGTTGCTGACGGTGATACCGAGCTCCCTGGCCTTTTTCTTGGCGTAGGCGTCGGCAATGGTATCATTTAATTCTTGATTTTTCACGAAGTCGGCCTGGCGCTGGCCGTCTTCGGTTGCAAAGTTAACCCCTTCAATTTCACGAAGATAGTGAATAGAGCCACGATATTTTAAAAGGAAGTCACTGTAGCGAACCTGTTCACCTTCAATCGTTGCGACTGGAAGAGGGACAACCCGGGTGACACGATACATAAAGTCAGAAGAGTTCTGAGCACCGTACAGCTGCCAGTACCCAAGGCCAAGTAGGGCAATAAGTGCGGCGACGGTGATAATAATAGCGTTAAAGACCAATTTGTGGCGGGCATACTGTACCGGGTACTTAAAGCGGCGGCCACCGGCCAGCATCCGCTCACGGTGTTCGACGATAGTATCGGTGGTAATGCGCGCTGGCTGTTCAGCCTCTTTTGGTGTGCGACGCAGTTTATTAAATACTTTCTTCATCATCCCCTTGTTGTTCAATCGACGTCGAAACGGCGTTCTGAAGCTTGTTGTAGGTTTTCTCTGGGTGCTCGACGTAACGGATAACGAGGTCGCCGACGAACGTCTGAACAACAATCGTGCCGAATCCCAGTATTTCTCCGGTGAATCCTGGTATATTATAGCTTATGTTCTGGATCTTGGACAGTCGCAGCTCAACGACGTCCTTGCCAAATACGCCTCGCTGCGTGATCTGGCGAATACGTTGGTTGGTCACCAGGTAGATAGTAAAGAACCACAAAATGAAGTGGTAGAAGAACAAGATCAAGCCAAGTATCAGGCCGCCGATCGGCAGTAAGAACAATTCAAGATTGTTTTGCCATATGAGTGGAGGGATCGCGGTGACAACAACCGGGATGGCCAAGAGATAAAAACCTTTGCGCATAGCAATAATATGGCGGCGGAAGACGAATAACACCTCTTCACCAGGACGTTGTCCTTCAAAATCGAGTTTTACATCTTCTTTTTTTGTTGGCATATGATTGGCCTATTCGTTATTGTCGTCGAGGTTCACCTTTAGGGTGATGCTCGATGGTCCGGCATTAGGGTCAAGCGAGAAAACCGTATCAGGCACTTCACTACCAGGGTTCATGAGCGAGAAGTTAGTAAATGCGTCATCACGCAACTTGCTACTAACACTTAGGCGAATGAATTCACCACGCTCCGATTTGTAGTGATATTGCATAGCGAGCGATCCGGCATAAGGCTCATCGAATTTGGTGAAACCTGCCGCTGTAATTTTTGCATCAAGCTCGGCAAAGGTCTTTTCAACAGTTAGCCCCCTGATGAGTTCGATTGAGGACGAGTAGCTTCGACCCTGATCCCACTCGTAAACTTTTTTCTGGCCAGAAATATCGGAGCTTTCTAAGCGATATTCATCACCTATATCAAGACTTTTGTAGATTTCAACAATCCTGGCCTCGCGGGGCTGCACGTAGAAGAAGCTGTAAGCCCACGATGAAAGCACGTAGATGGAGCCAGCCACAATCAGCACAATAAGTGTACCAAATAATAGTTTATTTCTTTTTGAAGGCATCCCCTTCTTTACGGCGCTCTTTGTTGGTTTTGTGGGCTTTTTTGTCATAGCACTATCATAGCATAATCTTATTGGTACCCCGGGCAGGAGTCGAACCTACAACCTTATCCTTAGGACGGATCTGCTCTATCCAGTTGAGCTACCGAGGCGTATGTCCATCTTAACAGATTGCACGGGTCATTTAAAATGTTGGCGCTACAACAAGAGCAGATTACTTCTTCTTTTCCTGATTCTGCAGCCCAAGACTATACGACCCATAGTTGGGTCGTATAGTCTTGGCGCGAAGCCTAAAGGAAAAAAGGAGTAACCTACTCTATTTAGCGTGTGAACTTTTCGTTCAACAAACCGTAATCGTACAGCTCATCTTCCGAGAACCAATGCTGGATTTCTTTTAGGGCATCGTCCATGTCGCCGGAAGCGTGAATCAGGTTTGGGATACCTTGGTCGGTGCTGTCACCATAGCCATAGCTCATATGCGAAAAGTCGCCGCGTATAGTCCCAGGTGCGGACGATTTAGGTTCGGTAGTTCCAACTAGCTTGCGAACCAGTTCTACCGCCTCGACTCCCTCGAGCACCATGGCAATCACCGGACCTTCGTTCATGCGTGCCAAAGTGTTATTAAACACTTTTTCGCCGCGCCGGGTGACCACTTGGCCAATCTCTTCGTAGTGCTTGTAGTAAAACTCTTGGTCAGGCGCAATCATTTTGGTACCAATAATCTTCAAACCAACTCGCTCGAATCGAGTTAATATTTCACCGACAGCACCGCGCTGTACCGAGTCTGGTTTAAATAAAATAAGTGTTCGTTGAATATGCTCCATGGCAGCTCCTTTTTAGTGTGACAGTATATGGCTCTATTGTAGCAAAAGAATCGTCGCTAGCACTGCGGCGAGCCCAATTCTGTACCAACCAAAGACGGCCAATGAGTGTTTCTCGAGGTAGCGCATCAGGAAACCGACGGCCAGCAGTCCGGCTACGAAGGCGAAGACGTTAGAAATGAGTACCACTTGTAAGTTAGCGGTGACGTAGTCAAAATCGGTCACTAATATTTTTAGGGTCACGCCCATCATGATCGGCAAAGAGGCTAAAAAGCTATATTCGGCGGCGGCGGCCGGGCTAAGACCAGAAAAGCGGCCAGCCAATATCGTCGCGCCAGATCGGGAGACTCCCGGAATTAGTGCCACCATCTGGGCTAGACCAATCACAAAGGCGCGGGCTGGCGGCAACTTCTCTCCGTCGGTAACCGCCGAGGCTCTGGGTAGCTTCTCAACAATAATCATCAACACACCAACGATCGACAATGTGAACACAACAGTGACGGCGCTGGCAAAGAAAGCCGTGGTGCCAATGAAATCGGCAAAAAAGAACCCCACCAGCCCAGCCGGCAATTAAGTCAGAATAATATTACGGGCCAGCGCGTACTTTTTATTCTTAAAGATATCTACCAGAATTTGCCAGATCTTCTTTCGGAAGAAAATAAACAAGGCCAGCATGGTGCCAATGTTAACGAACTCTAGGAACAGTCGCTCTCCCCCGCCACTCAAAAAGTACTGGGCAATTAGCAAGTGGCCCGAGCTACTTATCGGGATAAATTCGGTCAGACCTTGAATAAGACCAAGCAGAACTGCTTCGAGCCATTCCATCCCCCCATTGTATCGCTCGGGGGAATTTTAAGCTATGCTTACTATATGTACATGTCTGAGCTCATTCTCGACTTTATCGAACACCTGGAGGTTGAAGGTGGGCGCTCGCCCAAGACGGCCGAGAACTACCGTTTGTACCTAGAACGATTTGTTGAGTTTAGCGAAGATATAAAGGTCGAAAATATTACGACTGAAATCGTCCGGAAATACCGGCTGTGGCTCAACCGCTATGAGAATGGAGCTGGCGATGACCTAGCGACGATTACCCAGGCCTACCACCTAATCGCACTGCGTGGCTTTTTAAAGTACCTGGCAACCCGCGACATCGACACCATGGCGCCAACCAAGATTATTCTGCCAAAAGTAAGCCGCAAGCAGGTCACCTTTCTTCATTACGATGAAGTTGAGCGGCTGATCGAATCGATCGATGTGTCGTCTGAGGCGGGCCTGCGCGACCGGGCCATCGTTGAATTGCTTTTTTCAAGCGGACTGCGCGTCTCAGAGCTAGTGAACCTTAATCGTGACCACATTAATACGAAGCGCCGTGAATTTATGGTCCGCGGTAAGGGGCAAAAAGACCGCCCGGTATTTATTAGCCAAGCAGCGGCTGGTTGGGTTGATCGCTATCTAGAAGCCCGCAGCGACACGCTTGCTCCCCTTTTCCTAAGCTACAGCCGTAACGTCGAGGCCTCAACCAGCGGTGATTTTCGCCGGCTCAGTGCCCGGAGTATTCAGCGCATGGTTAATACGTATGCTCGACTGGCTGGCATTACCAAACACGTTAGCCCGCACACTATGCGTCACAGCTTTGCGACCGACCTTCTGATGAACGGTGCCGATATTCGCAGCGTTCAGAGTATGTTGGGCCACAGCAACATTAGTACGACTCAAATCTACACTCACGTGACCGACCAACACCTACGCGACGTCTACGAGAAGTTTCACAGCGAATCCGGCACTACTTAGGGTCGGCAGGTTGCACCACTACTGTTGGCAGGGATGTAGCTGGTCAGCGTGACGGCGAAATCTTTGCAAAGGTTACCTGATACCTCAAGGGCACCGTTCGGGAATGGGAAGTTGGTATCAATCAAGTCGACGCGTGAGGCAACTCGGCGGAATAAATCATTGGCCCGGCCGGTCGAATCGATTTCGGGCTGGACACCATTGAAATCGAGTGGCGTAGAGCCGTTGAGAAGTGTTAATCGGTAGTGGCTGGCGTTGTACAGCGCAGTTAAGCGAAGGTAGGCGGTGCGGTCGCCGCCACCGATCGGCTGTGGCAACAGTAAGGTTGTACGGCAGGCGTATCCACCCGAAGCAAGGCTATCGAGGCACTGCACCCCAAGCGGTGTGTCGGCAGCAATATCGGCCGGAGTAGCACCCGCAGTAGTGGCCCGGCGGCTATCACGACCGAACGATTGGTTTGGTGCGCTGCTAGTCGACGTCGGGTATAAGAACAGTGTGTTACCGTTACTCGCGGTCGACGTAGTGAAGTCGAAATCTTCGAGAGTGAACGAGCTACCGAATTGGATCAAGCTGGTACGCATCAGCGCTGGGCGGTTAGCTGGCCAGGCTGATTGCTCGCGCAGTGGAAGTGGTGCCGAAGCAACGCCGAGTAAGCTCACGCCAGTACTAGAGCCCGCCCCCAAATCATCACGCGAGAACCATTCGAGCGTCACGCGGTCAAAAGTAGTCGAGCGATCTTGAGCGATACCAACCAATGGTACCAGTTTGGATTGATTCGCGCTCAGCGAGCCAATGTAGTCTTCGGTCTCGAGGTCTATCGTCACACAGGTGTAGGCTTGGTTCAGAATGGCATCATTCGTACTGGTACTTTGCTGAATAGGCACTTCAGCAGTGGCGTCCCCGGCTGTTGGCACAACGTCACCTATCCGTAGCGCTCGGTTACAATCAGGCGTAGCCAGCTGCTGAGAGAGCAGTTCACAGGCGGCCGCACCCTGGGTCTGACAGATAGACTGGTAGCGAAGCAAGGCTCGCTTGGCGTCTTCCACCCCGGCCTGAGCCGAGTCGAAGGCACTTTGCGATAGATCATTATTGGTAGCTTGGTTTTGGTCGTTCACCATAATCCGAATAAAGCTGACGGTCACTATCGTAATTAAGAGCGCAGCAAAAATCACTGCGAATATTGAAACGGCCCCGCGCTGCAACTGTGTCTTGCTTATGCTTTTCATCATCACTAGTTAACCCCACTCCCTGCCCTTATTACAAGACTAAATTGTTGAACGGCACAGTACGCGAAGTCGGAACCAGGGGTACCGGGTGGCGAACAGGTCGTCCGATCAGGCGTCAGGGCCAAAACATCACCGGTTCCAATGCTGAAGCTAACCGTCAGTACCTGCTGCCCAGCTGCTGCTCGGCCATTGGCCGCTTGAGTGACAGCCAGCTGGTGAATACTCAGTGTTCGGTCGCCTGATTTCAGAAGTTCGGTCGATGCGCCAGCATCTATCGTGCGAATTTGAGTGACAGTGGGCACTCCCCCGGCATCGACGGTGCAGTAAAGTCCACTAGAGTCAGGCACCTTGAGGAGCCGTATTTGAGTCGAATTCGTACCACTAAATCGCACAACGCTCAGTTCGTTATCTTGAATCGCCTGAGCATAGTTCCAAACATACGAGAATTGCCCGGTACAGATACGCCCGCCGGCTGGAGTGGTGACGACGTTTGTGGCCACCAAAAAACTAGAACTTGCGCTCACCGAACGGCGGATATCATCGCTGATCGAACGGCCAGCTTGGTTCACCTCTTTGAGGGTAATGCCTTTGTTATAGATTGTGCCAATTTGCACAATAGTGAGCGCGATTCCCACCAAGAGAGCTGACACAAACGTCATGGCGAGCATCAGCTCAATAATCGTAAAGCCTTTTTTACTAACCGCGTGGTTCATATAGCCTCACTATTGTCCCAGTGGTGAGTGGCGCCGTTAAGCCTGGGGCCTCCCAGCAGCCCCGGATGTGGAAGTCAATGAAGCCGGTGTTGCTCTGCACGCCGCTGCTTACTGGAGAGCGAATCGCCTCCACCCACAGGCCTTGGGATTGCTGAAAAGCCCCGTCGCTCGCATACGAAAGTTGGGCGAATGTGGCTGATGGGCGCAGTGAGGTGCCCGACCCATTTACAAACCTAACGTTACGAGTGTCAATCACAAAGCTTTCGTCGGGTGGCGTCGGGCAAGTCGAGGAAGTTGACCCAAAAGCCGAGGCAGATTGAGCCGTAATGCCGCTATTTAGCATCCTATACCACTCTTCGGCTGGTGACGTGACTGTGTCGGAAGTGTTAAAAGTGATACCCGGTTGATAGGCCGCCACGTAGGCGTTATGCATAAAGCGCAGCGTTTCAGCCTGGCCATCAATTTGCTGGCGAACCAGTGTAATCTCTAGTGATCGCTGGGAGGCGGCCGTCCCCTGGTTCATGATAGTCAGGGCGCCAACCACTACAAAGCTAAAGACAGTCACCGAAAAAAGCACCTCGATTAACGTGTCGCCGCGTTGTCGTTGTCTTAGCACCGGGTTGTTCCGCCTTTTTGCTCAAGAAGCACATTGGTGGTTGCTTCGATAGCGTTAGGCACAGAAGCAAAGCCCGCGATAAACACCGAGTGGTCGTCATTGACGAGTAGGTCATTCGACGTAATGCAGACCGTTCGCTGGCCCTGACCAGGAACCTGATTGCCTGCAACAACCATCACCGCAAGCGACTGGGGGCCTGGTGTATCGGGGGCGTCGTTAGAGGTAAAGGTGTACACCTGGCCGCTATCGGGTGAACGAATAAATAAAATCGACAGAGATCGTGGTGTCGTTGGATCTCTAGACCCCGAGCCGGTGCTTGGCCAAGCAATCGCCGCGCCCCACTCCAGGCTACTACGGTCGACTTCAACCGTTGAAACATTAAGTGTGTAGTTGGTTCTGAGCGAGGTGATATCGTCCGCGGTTGTTGGATTGATTCGCTCTAGACCGACGACGCTATACACCGTTATATCGGCCGCATTGACGGTTACCAGCCGACCCAACAACACACAGTCGCTCTGGCCGCGGGCCGTTGCTCCAGTATCACTAGTGGCAGCCTGGGCGTTACAGCTCCATTGATCATTTCGATCGCTCCGCACACTTGTTATTTCGGCGTACTGCGTTTGTAAGACGTTTTTGAATGTCTGCACCGAGTCACGGTAGCGCTGGACGTTAATCGAGGTGCCGATGCCCACAAACACCCCGGCCACCAACATGCCGGTAATGGCTAGAACCAGCATCGTTTCGATGATCGTAAATCCTTGTTGTCTGTGCGCACCCATGTAGCGTTATTATAGCATAAGCAATACTGCAGCGTCCCCCGTTATCGGGCCGCCTTAGACGAGTGAAAAGAGCATCCAGTCAACGGCGTAGCTGCCAAATAGGAACGCCAACAACGTGCCAACGATTAACAGCGGACCAAATGGCACATGCGAATCGCGCTTCAGTTTTCCGGCGGCCAGCAGCGGTAGGACGATCAGGGTACCCAGTAGGTTTGCAGTGAAAAGTGCCACCAAGGCCAGGGCCCAATCGCCAAGCAGTAGGCCAAGCGCTAAGCCTAACTTGACGTCGCCAAAGCCGATCCAGCGACCCCTGGAAACGAGGTACAGCACAAGGTATAACCCACCGAGCGCGCCAACAGCACCAACTGTCGAAAGTAACGCAGGCCACACTTCGCCTTGTTCGATTATGCGCAGTACCAGCCAAACCAGCCCAAGGCCCACGACCGTAAAGGTGATTTTGTCGGGTAGCAGAAACCATTTAGCATCGTACGCTACCAACACAGTGAGGGCGACAAGGCTGGCCAGCCACACGCCAAACTGAGCGATCGCCAGCGGCGTCTCAAGTGCAAACGGCCAAAACAAGAACGAGACGACGAAGGCCGAGGCCAGGCCAATCTCCATAAGCGGCTCAAACAAGCCTATAGAGTGGCGGCACCTGCGGCAGCGACCCTTCAGCGATAGCCAGCTGACGAGCGGGATAAGATCATACCATTTTAACTGGTGGCCACACTCCAGACACTGCGAATGGTCCTGGCGGACAGATCGGCTCATTAGGGGCTTGAGGCGCTTATACTCGTCTTTGTCATACGGCTCTTTTACATTCTTGTCGTCTTGAAGCTGGCGAGCCCGCAGCCGCCAGACCGTTGCAGCGGCAAAACTACCAAAAATAAGACCGAACAGAAAAAGCGCAATAAGTGTAAACGTAAGCATGGTTCTATGGTATCAGTTCAAACGGTCAAAGACTAGTTATTGACGCAGTAGGTTCCACCACCCTCAAGGGCGATACGAATGGCAACCTTGCGACTACCGGCGGTTTGCGCTAGGGTTGAATCCGCTGGGTTACAAATAGCATTATTCGTGTAGAACATGCGGTTCTGCGTTAAGCCTACACCTGCATCGGAGCTAAAAGCACCGACAGCAGTGGTGGCTGGCCGGGGAGTAAATTCGTAGGTCGTCGCCGATCCCACTGCTCCAGCCGGGTCAATAAAGGAATCACCTCCGACAGCCAGGAACTGTGTGTTAAAGCTTGTCCACGCGGCCGGGGTTGTAGGGACTGCCCCACGGTTAGCCGATGAGTAGCTGGCAAGCGCCGTTTGCACGCGGCCAACATCGTTACGGCGCTGGGTATCACGTTGATTACGCTGCAAGGCGGGTAATGCGATAAAGACCATTAGGAAGATAAGACCGGCGATGGCAAGCACCAACACTACCTCGATAATGGTAAAGCCTTTTTCTTTTGATTGCGCGTTCATCGGAATTTTTCCACCTTTCGTATGAACTGACTGAAACTGATTACGTTTATAGTAGCGCACTCTGCTATCGATGTCTAGATGTTGATGCCATTAACTAGCCCGTAAATAGGTAGAAGGATCGCCCCCACCATGCTGCCAGCCACAACTGCCAGCACCACCATCAAGACTGGCTCAATCGCAACCGAGATCGTGCGGATCTGCTCGTCGAGCTCGTCTTCATACACCTGCGCAACTTTGCCCATCATTTCGTCAATTTTGCCTGATTGCTCGCCGATCTTAATCATCTGCGGAACAAACGGCGAAATAGCGGGCTCTACCTCTAGTGCCGCCGATAGAGCTTTACCACCCTGAACTTTGTCGGCGGCCCGTTCAATACTTTTTTGAATAATCGTATTGTTCACTGATCGGCCAGTAATTTTCAGCATATCGAGCATGCTAACACCTGTACTCAGGAGTGTTTGGCCAGTTCTCGCAAAGCGGGACATATAAAGTTTTTGGAACATTTTACCAAAGACCGGCACTTTTACTTTAAAGGTATCTTTAAACGTAATCCCGGACTCTGTGCCCAGGTACTGAATTAAGAAGTAGATTCCGGCAACTACTATAATAATCGCCAGCCACCAGAAGTTTACTAAGAAATCAGCCACTGTCACCATTACGAGTGTTAGAATTGGTAATTCTTTATTAAGATCTTCGTAAAGTGTTTCAACCTGGGGCACAACAGTAAAGAGCATAAAGGCCATGACACCAAAGATGACCACCAACACAATAAGCGGATACGTCAGGGCACCTTTAATCTTACCGACAATGGCGGCATCTTTTTCCTGCTGGTTGGCAATCCGTTGCAGCGATTCGTCGAGCGTACCCGACAACTCACCGGCGGCAATAAGCGAAATAAATACTTCGCTAAACACTTTGGGGTGCTTGGCGAATGATTCAGACAGGGCTTTACCGCCTTCTACGCTAGTCGCAATTTCTTGAATAATTGATTGTAGCTTTTTATTTTGGGTCTGGTCTAGCACGGTGTGGAGGCTTTGGCTCATTGGTAGGCCGGCCCCAATAAGGGTAGCCAGCTGGCGGGTAAAGACAACTTTATCTTTGGTGGAAATTCGTCCAGCGAACCGCGAGAAAAAACTACCGTCGTTGATCTGCTCCTTGATTGTCAGCGGAACGAAGCCTTGTTTGATGAGCAGTTTGGCCGCAGCCACTTCAGAGTCAGCTTGCAACGTTGCCTTAACCACCTTATTAGTGGCTTGGTCGCGGGCTTCGTAGCTGAACTTTTTCACTGGGGGCTATCCTCTCATCAAACGTTCAAATTCAGTTAGGTCAACCGCAAATTCGCGGGCTGTGTCATAGGTTACGGTACCGGCTTGAACGAAGGCAACCAGTGTGCGGTCCATCGTCTGCATGCCTTGGTCGGCACCAGTTTGGATAATGGCGTCGAGTTGGTGGGCCTTACCTTCGCGGATAATATTGCGCACGGCCGGGTTAGCAATTAAGATTTCGGCCGCAGCCACTCGCCCGCCACCGATTGAAGGGACAAGGCGCTGTGACACGATTGCCATGAGAATGCTTGAAAGCTGGGCGCGCACTTGCGGTTGCTGGTGCGGAGGAAACACGTCGATCATGCGGTCAATCGATTGAGCGGCACTGTTGGTGTGAAGGCTGGCAAAGACCAAGTGGCCGGTCTCTGCAATGGTAATAGCTGCCGAAATTGTTTCCAGGTCACGCATCTCTCCAATCAGGACAACATCTGGGTCTTGGCGAAGGCTGGAACGGAGCGCTGCCGAAAAGCTATAGGTGTCATAGTGGACTTCGCGTTGCACAACAACCGACTTTTTAGATTTGTGGGTAAACTCGATCGGATCTTCAATCGTAATAATGTGCTGGGCTTTTTCAGTATTAATCTTGTCGACAAGAGCAGCGAGCGTGGTCGATTTGCCTGATCCGGTGGGGCCAGTCACGAGTACCAGACCGCGGGGGAAATCGGCAAACCCGAGAACGGTGTTTGGCAGTCCGAGCTCGCTGATTGATTTAATTTCATTAGGTATAAGTCGCAGTGCTCCGGCAATATTGCCACGTTCGTGAAAAGCGTTTACCCGGAAGCGCCCCAGCGTGCCAAAGGCGAAGCTGAAATCGAATTCTTTGTCTTTAATTAAGATTTGACGTTGATCTTGGTCGAGAATAGCGAAAATAAGCGTCTCGACGGCTGCCTCGTCAAGTGGGTTGTACCCGGCTATAGGTACAAGCGAGCCATCGACACGAAGCATTGGCGGGAGACTGACCTGAAGGTGAAGGTCGGAGGCTTTGCGGCGGACGACTTCTTCAAGCAGGACTTCGATTCTTAGTTGTTGCGGTTGCATATTACTCCACCCTACGCCGTATCCGACGTGACTCTATTAACTTCTTCTAATGTGGTTAGGCCTGTCAGCGACTTCAGGTACCCGTCTTGGCGCATGGTAATCATTCCCTGAGATACGGCTAATTGCTGAATCTCTGAACTGGTCGCTCGGTTAATGATTAACTTCTGAATATCATTGTTGACGTCCATTACCTCGTAAATACCGGCACGACCACTATACCCGTTTGGTTGCTGAGGGCTATCAAGACCTCTTACCAAAGTATAAGCGCTTTGGCCCGCCAAGGGAAGATCTTTATAGCCGAGATCTTGGGAAACCCGGGCTACGTCGTCTTTAGATTGCGGCAAAAGGTGTCCAACGGTTGCCAGAATATTTTGAGTTTCAATCGGATTTGATTGGTAGGTCTCACGTTTTGGCCCGATGCGTCGTACTAATCGCTGCCCAATGATGGTATTGACGGTACTGGCAATCAAGAAGGGCTCAATATCCATGTCTAACAACCGCGGCAGCACTCCAGCGGCGCTGTTGGTGTGCAGGGTGCTAAATACCAAGTGCCCGGTTAAAGCTGCTTGGACGCCAAGCGCGGCTGTTTCGGCGTCACGGATCTCTCCGACCATCACGACGTCGGGGTCCTGGCGAAGAATCGAGCGCAGGCCGTTGGCGAACGTCAGGCCAACTTCGGCGTTGACCTGGATTTGGTTAACGCCTTCCATTTTGTACTCGACAGGGTCTTCAAGCGTTACAATATTGACAGTATCGTCTTTAATTTCTTTAATCAGGGCGTACAAACTAGTCGACTTACCCGAACCGGTCGGACCAGATGTTAGAATCATGCCGTTGGGTCGCTTGACGCCGTGACGAATGACCCGCAGGGCTCGCCCAGCGTAGCCCATTTCTTCAAGATCGAACGAGCTGCCCGACTTATCAAGCAAACGAATCACGATTTGCTCGCCCCACACCACCGGGCTAATCGCAATACGAAGGTCAACTTCTTTACCGGCAACTTTGACGGTAAATTGGCCATCCTGTGGAATTCGGTGTTCGTCGATTTTGAGGTCAGACAAAATTTTCACACGGCTCACCAAGGCTGGTTCAATACTTTTTGGCAGTTGCATAATTTCGCGGAGGACACCGTCAACTCGAACCCTGATTTTCAAAGCCGCTTCCATTGGCTCAGCGTGAATATCGCTGGCCCGCGACTTAACGGCATATTCAAGAATTTTACTAAGCGCCTGGGAAATAGGCGAATCCTGAACAATCGTTTTAACATCACTCGCCTCTTCGGCCTTCGCTTCTTCCTGAGAGACTTCGGCGGCCTTACCTACATCAGACAGGTCGGTTTTATACTGGCTCAAGATGTGGCGAACGCCCGTTTCAGATGCCATAAAGACCTTCAGCGGGCGTTGAATCAGGTTAGACAGGTAGTCGACCGCCTGAACGTTATTGGCGTCTATCATGGCAACTGCTAGGCGGCCCTGAAGCTCTGAAAGTGGCACGGCCATAAACCGCTCTGCGATATCTTCGGTCAGGAGGCCAAGAATGGCTTGCTCGACATTCGTGGTAGTCAGGTTAACGTAAGGAACGCCAGAGAGCTGGGCGATGGCGTGCGTCAGCATTTCATCATCGATGATGGCCTGTTCGGTCAGTAGGCTAAAAAGCGGCTTACTCTCTTTTTTTGCCGTCTCACCGGCGGATCGCAGTGTTTCAGCCGAAACAAGCCCTTCAGCGACAAAGAGCTCGATGAGTTTAGTTTGAATGTCGTTGGTCAATAATGCCATAGAGCCCTACTGCTCGGCCGATCCGACCTGCACCTCGACCGTTGGGTTGATAGCGTTTTCGTTAAAGATTGCCGGGTCTGGCTTAGTGATCTCCGACGTCACTGACTCAATTGTTTTTACTTTAAGGCTGTCGCCAGACATATCACCAAAAATCGTACTGGTCGCAAAGAAGGCGCCAATAATGCTGATGGAGGCTATCAGGGCGATCATTGCGAAGTCAGTTTTTTTCATCGTGGTACCACCTTATCAGTTAGCTCCAGTACTCGGGCCGGCTCGTAGAATGCTCGGGCATTAATAGTCATTAGTTGACCGTTACCAGAGGTCTCGATGCGCAGCGTCCGGATGTCGATCAGGCGAATTGAGCGCTCTAGGTTCTGTAATACATTCTTGAGTGCTTCGGGTGAGCCTGACACCGAGAACTGGAATGTTATTTGATAGTCTGATGCCGAGGCGCCGGCGTCAACAACAGCTCCGTCGGTTAGCGACTCGATGCCAACTACAGGGTCAACTTGAAGCGATTCGACCACAAGTCCCGAAATGCCCGATAGCAATTTACTTTGCAATGAGGCACCTAGCGCCAGCGAATTTGCCTCGGATGGTAAAGCATCGAGGATTACCCCGATTGTTTGGTCGCCAGCATCTCTTTTTGCGAAAGCTAGGGCTTCGTTGGTATCGATTACGCGCACTTCCGACTTAAGATCAGGGACGGCGGCGTTATTAGCATCAAGCGTCTTAATGGTGGCGTTCTTTTCGAGGAGCAATTTCTCGTTGTACAGAAGCGTCTGAGCCAGGAAAATAATCACGACAACAGCAGCACCAATGACGGCTGAGCTAACGGCAATCCAAATGAACATGGTGCGGTTGGCTTTTGAAATTTGAGCGCGCTTGCGCAGGGCTGTCGTATCGGCGGCCATTATGGTTGCTCTCTTTCTGCAGCAGTAACAAAGATGCTGCGCGGTATGCCGATGAATGAATCGGTCACATTACCTTCGTTGGTGAGCTTTATCACAATGCTTGGTGTGTTGGCTGAAAATAGTAGTTCTGGATAGGTAAAACTCAGCGTGAAGCGCAGCACTCGTTCACCGGTCGCATCATCGCCGAAACTAACGCTACCAATACTGATGCTATCAGCTAGGTTAACTGACTGCTCTTCACCGTCTTCGGCGTAGGTAACCACGGCACCAGCAATGGTCTTTTTAAAGATTTCTAGAGTGTCAAAACTGGAAGTCTGGCCTTCTAGCACCAGTGAGGTCTGCTCAACGTCAAGCGCCAGGCTCGATACGAGCACTTGGTTGGGTGGTGGTGGTAAAACGGCGTCGAGGACACTAAAGATACGAGAATCACGTTTTTTATCTTCATTTAATACAGCAATCTGGCCGAGTTGGTTCTGAATCGTCAGCACCTTAGATAGATCTTCTACCTTGCTCAGCTGTTCGCTGCCCCGCGCGATAGTGCCGTCGGCGATGGCGCTGCGTACACCTTGGACGGCGAAGACGTAAATAGCGAGAAGAATAACGAGTCCGAGGGCGATGAACCCGGCAGATAACGAAATGATGATTACCCGTGACCGCTGGCCTTGGGCCTTTAGAAGTTCTTGCTTAACGTCAGGAATCAGGTTGATTTCAATCATGACTTGTTCCTTCGCTGCGCAAGACCAATAGCGGTGGCAAATTCAGAAGCAATCGGCAGAAGCTGCTGCTGGTCGGCCTGCGAGACATTCACTTTTTGCCAAGGGTTAGCGACCTCAAAAGGAATGCTGGTCTTGGCGCTAACGTACTCGCCGAACATTGGCACCACGGCGCTAAACCCGGACAGCAAAATGCCGCCCACCGGTGTGCTCGGGTAGCGGGTTTGAAAGAATTTAATCGACTTGGTAAGTTCGGTTGCAAAGTTATCTAGTGTCGATTCGACGGCGCGGTAGACTTGGCCTTCGAGGCGGTCTGGCGCTAGGCCGAACTTCAGAATAAACTGACGAGCTTGGTCTTCTTGAACATTCAGGTTCTGAACGGCTACTTTTATGAGTGTCTTAATACCGACAGGAATGGTTCGGACAAGCCGGGGAGAACCATCGTAAGTGACGGCGAGATCGGTTGACATCTCACCAACGTCGATAATCAGGCGGCCATCAGGGATACCGTCTGGCAGCAGTGACCGGACCATAGCGAGCGGGTCTGGCTCGGCCGCTGTGACGTTAAAGCCGAGGCTTTCTACCAACTCAAGCCGCTCTTCAGCGTAGCTATTGGCGGTACTCGCCAGTAACACCTCTTGCATCTTAGGGTCGTGCAGTGATGTGCCCAACACAGCCCAGTCAACCTTCGCCTGGTCGATTGCCATAGGAATATACTGGTCAACCTGGTACTTCAGCGTACTTTTTAATTCAGCCTCAGGGATGATTGGTACTTCAATGACGGTCGTAAACGTCTTGCTTGAAGGTAGGCCAATCACAACATTCTTCGACTTTATACCGCTTTGGCCAACGGCGGTCATGATAATCTCGCCAAGCTTTCGCAGGCTCTCGGGAGAGACACTGGTACTTGTTTTTTCATCTAGGGGTGCGTAGCCAAAGTGCTGTAGATTCCAGGCGTTTGGACCAGCAGGAGAAAGCTGCACTACCCGCACAGCGTTCGTTCCTATATCGAGCGCGAAAAAGTCGCCCACACCACGTACTACCATATTGCCCTCATTATACGAACCATAACCGTTTCACGCAAGGGAGAAACCGCACGAAATCGTTAGAATCGGGGCGGAAGCTCACGAGTGTTGACCGTTGGCACTCGCCCACCAGTAGAGGTGTAGTGAGTCGCCCACAAATATGCATCGGGACGAAGATTAAATACCTCGGCTGGGTCACCGCTGGCTTGCCCCGTGCCGGCTCCCGACGTTCGGTACAAGAATAACCTTTCTGCAATGACTGGCCCGTTAATCGTGAGTAGCTGATTGCAGCGATTGGCAGTGAGCGGTGATGCAGGATTAGCTGGGTTGCTAATTTCGCTGCAGGTGTTAATTGAGCCGGTCGCTCCATTGGCGACCAACCAGGCATCGACGCGGGTAACGTTACTAGCAATTGCTATCGTATCAGCAATGATGATTAGTTGTGGAATCTGTTCAATGCTAGATATGGGGCCATCAGAATAGGTAAGGTCTTGGGTAATCTCTACATCAGCGTTAGGCGCGTTGATGACAATCCATTTGCCTACAGGAATAGAGCTGCTATTGAGCACCGTTATTCTATCGGAAGCCGTATAGATACCGCTAATAAGATTAGGGTCAGCTACATTGATAGTGGCCGTCGCCCCTAGGTTTATCGTATTTGTTGAAGTGAATCGGCTCGAAATATCTGGCAGGGCGGCATTCGCTGTGTAACCGCCTTTTGGGGTTGCATCGTTGCACACATTGGTACCAGCATTGGTGAGTGTTAGTAGGCTGACGCTACAAAAATTACCGATTGCTCCCCCGCTGTAGCCGGCTCCGGATGCCATGCCAACGATCCGGCCGTTTGCCATTACGCCGTATTCACCCCAGCTGCCGAAAGTTCTGTTCTGGTCTGAAACGTTCTTTCTTATGGCGGTGGTGGCGATGTCCGATGAAGCTGCCCCGCTACCGACGATGACATCGCCGCCGATTACTTGGATTTTGGGTGATTTTGATACGGTGACGCAGAATGGTGGGCCATGGTACCATCTGGCGTCGTTATCCCTATGTGGCCGAACCGAGAGTGCGTAACATACCCTGCTATCTAACGGGGCATCCGGCATGATCGTGCCAAATCCATTGAAATCGAATGTGCCCCTCGCAAAAACACGCGATCCTCCCCCGATTTCTTCCGATCCAAAGCCGTAGTGAGATATCGGTAGCGACGTCGATGCGCCTGCCCCCGGCATAGTAACGCCAGCCCCAACCACCCTCCGAATGATCTGCCACTGGGCTGACGAGCTAGCGGTCGGACCGCGATTAATGACCGATGGCTGAAGTGTGACGGTAGCGCCTGGTTCAGATACTTGTGTGTTGCCACCAAGGGCTGTGGTGAGCTCAAAACCAGGTCCTGCCGCCCGGGTAATGGTGACTGGAACGGGAGTTGAGGCACAGCCACCTGTCGGACGTATCCCATTTGTGCTAAAGCAGCGATAGATGTTGATTGTAATAGTTTGAGTATCAACCCTACCAGCATTATTTGTGGCTAATCCTTGTACGTTGAGTGTGGCACCTAAACTGCTGCCCTGAGATGACCAGCGGTTACTTTGCCCCGGCAATGTACCTCGATTTAGCGTTGAACCCTGTATAGCTGTGAGGCGTCCCGCGTTTGGACCGTCCGACCTGACGTCGACTGCAAAGGCAGTGTACGAGCCTGTTTTTGCACACGAATTAACTGAACCGCGTAAATTGACTGCAACTGAATTAGCCGTAGCCCCAACATTGACGGTAGCGGAATAATAACCACTTGATGTCGGCAAATTACCGGACGTGTTAAACCACATCGCTCCTTGTTCCCATGATGGGCCATAGCATTGGTTCCGGGCTACTCGCTCCGGTTCATTGCAGGAATGGCGGGCGGGCACACACGCCTGAGCAGAGCTATCCTGGGCGTTAAAAATAAACGAACTAGCAAAGATTGCGAAAAGAAGAGAGGCTACGATCCATACTTTCGCAGAAGGTGAACTCCAGAGCTTCTGATTAGCCCTCTCCATCACCACCGTTGGTCTGTTCTGCCGGCTGATTAAGCAAGTTCAAACTTATTTCAAGACCGTCAATTGACTGGACCCCGACCAGCGCGCTGGTCGCGTATAGGTTTTGGGCTGCGAGTATTTTCAGCTGATCTAATTCTTTCTGTGCATTGACCCTGTCTTTTAAGTTGAAATAGTAGGTGTAGCGAATAAAGACACAGTTTGGATCGCTAGCATATCCAGGCTTTGAGCCCACAGCGTCGTATGCGGTCTTGAGTACAGACGCGTATTCGGTATTAGAATCAGTCGTAAAAATATCGTTGTATTTCTGGATTATATCCTTACCGCATACAGCCGCGAGTGACGCCACTGGCTTCTCGCCGCTAGCGCCGAATGCGAACACTAACTGCCTAGTCGCAAACAGGTAACTTCCACTAGCAATTGTTATGATAAAAAGTACCAACCCTAACCAAGTTATTGTTTTGAGCACTTTGCTATTTTTTTTAGTTTTCTCCTGAACGTGTGGTTGCATGTAGGGCTTTTGTTCCATAACAAAATTATAGCATAAGCATAGAGAGCTACACTAGTTATGGACATTTGTTTGGGCCGCTCAAGATGAC
>Ga0136588_1000234_pt1 | contig 20973 bp, 44 predicted proteins | sample AntRauMFilla1564_FD_104782 | JGI IMG/M metagenome (GOLD analysis project Ga0136588, IMG submission 104782) | Saline lake microbial communities from Rauer Islands, Antarctica - Metagenome Filla 1 #564 | ecosystem: Environmental > Aquatic > Non-marine Saline and Alkaline > Saline | place... | reverse complement strand
GTAAAGCGGTCGAATATACTGTAGTTTTCATACCTGCCCTCCCCATTTCGTTAAATCTTTTGAAGTCTTTTTATTGTGGCAATTGTGACACAGTGGCTGAAGGTTTGATCGCTTAATTCTATCTTCCCAGCTCCTAGCAAGTGGAATTTTATGGTCAACTACATCAGCTTTAGTATCTATATCATTCTCTGAACACTGCTTGCATAAGCCCGCATGTTGAGACATTACAAGTTCTCTAACTTGTTTCCACTCTTTAGAGTTATAGAACTTATGATGAATCTTGTTGCGTCTATTATCATCATAGTCTTTATTGATTATTCTCTTACTATCTTGCTGATGTTCCTTGCAATATCTTTGCTTCATGTCTATAAGCTCACTGCATCCTATCTCATTACATATCTTCCTAGGCATAGCTCATCTCCATGCTACCAATGCCAAAGAATAGCCAATTAGTATTTATCTTGCGTCTAATACAGAACATTGTTAGTTCATCATATGGTAAAGAGTTTCTGCTCTTTGAAGCTGAAAGAGTACTTTGTTCAATACCAAGTTCATTCGCTACATTCTTATCTAGTACTTTACCACCCTTGAACTCATGACATATAACATCTTTGATTCTCTCTACAACTTCTTCCATCTTTACCATACTGCTTGCCATATCTAACCCTTGTTTAAAATTTTAAGAAATCCAAAGCTTTCGCTTCATAAAGTTCCACTAATCGTGCTGCACTTATCTGTCCTACAAAGCTATCAGACTCAGATTTAAAAAGCATTGTTTTGTCATCATATGTTCCAGTTCTTGAAATGCCATCAAGAACAAGTCTTATTTTTTTAGGCATATAAGATAAATAGATTTCATTCTTTAGAAAGTTTGTAAGGTTATATCTTTTGCCTTGCGTTTCTGGATCATGTAAATATTTAACTGATGCAAGCTTTAAAAGATTTATATCTATATTTACATGTTGAAACTCTTCAAAAGCTTCATCTTTCCTGCCCTTAAATTTAGTATTAGCTCCATATATAAAATACAAATCTATAAAGTTCTTATCAAAAGTCCAACTCTTAGTATTGTTGTTATTATATATATTAAGAGCTTCGTTCGGTTGTCGTTCTTGTGTGTCCTCTACATTCCCTATATTTTGGGCTTTATAGCCGTTCGTTTCGTTCGGTTGTCGTTCGGTTTGATTTTTTGCATAGCTATAGTGTTGTTTATTTCTAATGTGCCAATGTGCTAGAAATAACTCTGCTTCTTTCATAAATTCTTCTATCCAGGCAAAGCAAGTACTCTTGCTTATATCCCAACTCTTTGCATAAAAACCATATGAGTTATGTTCTCCATGCTCCATATCGTTCCAGTACTCCATAAAAGCACGAGACTTCTTACGACCTGTAACACCTCTGTTTGCATTTAGTTCTTGTACATAGTCTGTAGGGTAAGATTTATAGTTCATTCTCATATTACTACTACCTCTACTTTGTCACCGTACGAATTGTTTCTTCCATGAAAGAACTCATCATCACTAGCCACCGTATACACAGTTTCAACAACGCGAGATGTAGTAAACTTCAACTCTTTAGTATCAAGCCACATCTTGATAGGATCATGCAATACCTCTTGTCTATTCTTAGACACTTTAAGTTCAACAGAGTTATCATTGTCTTTAGAGTGGTACATCATAAGCTGCATGTCTGCCTCATAGTCTGATAGGCCTGAACCATAGTTACTCATAGTTCCACTCTCTATATCGTTCTTGCGAAGCTGAGTAATCATCATAACAACTATGCCAGTCTCTTGTATGACTGCATTTAGTATGGCATCTATGTCGCCTTTTCTATCTCCATCATTACTACCAACAAATGTCTTGTGAGTTAGTTTCATCTTAGAGTCTATGAGCACAAACCGTATACCATGCTTGCGATGCATCATGCGAATCATACGTGCTACATCCATAACATCACGAGACTTCATCATCTCAGTATCTATAATTCTATAGCGGCTTAGGTCCGCATCACCGCTCATCTGTTTTGTGTACTTAGCCATCTTCCAAGCTGGCATCTCAAAACTAAAGAAAAGATTGTCGTATCCTTTAGAAGTATTGTAAAGAACTTGTTTTAGTAGTGTAGTTTTACCTACATTCTTCTCTCCGCCTATATGAACAAGTTGTGCAGGCTCTATACCACCACAAAGCATCTCATCAAGCTTTGCTATACCTGTTTGTATTTTTGGAGGCTCAGTCATGTTCTCATAGTTATAAATAGCTTGCGCCATTGTTATAGGCATTCCAACTCCACTTCTACCCTCTAAAGTTTGAAGTTCTATCTCTATAGTAGCTTGAGCTTCATCTGCTGTAGCATTATCATCTCTTATCATCTTTTGTACTCTGATGGCTAACTGGTCAAGAGAACGCTTACGAGAGATCTCTTTTAGCTCAAGAACATAAGGCTCTATGTTTGATATAGGGTTTTGCATAAGTACTTCAAGCATAACCTGATCATCAAACTTTTTCTCAACATCAAGAAGAGATTTTATAAACTCTTCATCTATAGGCTTATTTGTTTTGTGGAGTGTAGTTATTGCAATTTGTATGTTTTGGTGTGCAGGTAAATAAAAAAGTTCTGTAGATACTTTTGAGAGCATATCTTCTAAAGATTCAGCAGATGAACTACTTATAATTGATGAGAGTATGCTTCGCTCAAACGCTAGGTTATAAAATTCAGCCATTATATGCCTTTGTAACCATTAGTTTTTAAGTAGTTTTTGATGATTTTATAAAAAGTAACTTTTTTATTAAAACTCAAAAAAGGTACTTTTAGAATTATTTTATTAAGTGTTAGTGCTATTTTGTATTTCATATTTAGCCTTTGGGTTGTTCATAGTTTAGAAAGTGCAGTACAAGTGGAACAACCACGTAACTCACTTGCACTTTCTAAACAATAGTTAAAGGCACTTTGAAAACTTGCTATAATTACAAGTTGCCTTAGTGCGACGTTTTTCGGATATAGGCAGTCCGCCAAGACTTTATATGCCTATATCCACCTATAAACCTTAACAAAAGAGTAAGACTTATAGATGGATACTTACTAACTTCTACACTGAATAATTTCTCGCACCTGGTATGCTCTCAAATGAACAATTTGCACCTTTATAGAAGTATCTTGCATGAATTCCGCCTCTCTCGTTTTTTTCATCAAAAACCATTATTGGGCTTTTTACTCCAGCATCTTCAAACTTGTTTTTTAAGTCATAAATTCTTTGTGTAAGATTTCTTATGCCCATGGCATATGACTCATCACAAGTAAGAGACTTTCCACTAGCAAAGTGAGTATGAAGTATATGAGGAGTCGATCCAGCTTTAAAAGTAAGTGTTGCCATAATCTTTTCCTAGTCTTTAGATGTTGCCAAATGCAAGATGGTATCTTTTAGGATGGCGTTTGCTTTTTGTGCTTCATCTATCTCTTTGAGTATCTCTTCTTTTTCATCTTCGGAGATAGTTCCATCTTGCATTGCATTTTTTACAACTCTAAACACGTCTGCATTTTCTATATTTGCAAGGTCCGCTACTAAGTTTATGTCGCCCATAGACGACTTAGTATCTTTTTTAGGAACAAGCACAAGGTCAAACTCGTTTGCTATGTGTTCAAGTGCTGCATAGTCTCCTGTAAGCTCTAGGAAGTGGACAAACTCTGTTATACTTAAGTCATTGTCGTGTTTTGCTGGCTTTAGCTTGTTTTCAAGTGTGCCGTTTGACATACCAAGCTCTTCTGCTACTTCTGCAAAGCTAAGACCTATGTTTTTCTTTTGAGTCGTTATGGTTTTTCTTATAACCCTGCAAAGTGTTCTGTCTTTTGGAGACTTGTTAAATGTGTAACTCATTATGCTACCTCTTTATTTTTTTTAGTTGTAGATTTATCATCGTGATGTTTTGTATCATTATCTACAGTCAATGACTTAGCATCTACTTGAAAAAAGTCTGCTAAATCAAAGATGTGGTTCATAGATAGTGGTCGCTTACCATTAAGTGAATCACTCAGGCCAGATGCGGGGAGTCCTAAAAACTCCGCTAAAGCTATCTGTTTTGTGCCATTTTGCTCTAGTAATTTTTTTACTTTTTTTGTGTTTACGAGTTTCATAAGATAGATATTATCACTATGATAATTAAAATACACTTAATTGATTATCATTTCGATACTTAATTAAGTGTTATCATTTTGCTAATGATTTAAAAAAAGGGGATGACGTGGACTTAATAGATAAAATAAATAACCTAAGAGAAGAACAAAAAATAAATCAACTAAAAATATCAAAATTTATTGGATTATCCGCACCACATGTCAGTGATGCTTTAAACAGAAAAGGAAGAAAATTTCAAGCAGAACATATTCCAAAACTAGCAAAGTTGTTCAAAGTAAGTGAGTCTTATCTTCTTGGAAGCGAAGATATTGTGTATGTAAAAAATATTCCTCTCATCGGTTTTGCTTCATGTGGCATACCATCAAACTATGACCTAAACGGATATGAATCAGTCCCAGTAAGTGCAAAACTATACAAAGAGGGAATGTATGCAGTTCAGGCTGAGGGCGAGAGCATGAGCCCAAAGATAAACGATAGAAACATAGTCTACTGTAATGCACATCAACACATAAACAACGGCGACATAGTCCACTACTCCATAGATGGAGAGAGTGGCATAAAGAAGTATAAGATGAATGAAAAAGGAGACACCATCTCTCTAGTTCCTCTAAACATCGATTACGATGTTATAAGCATACATGCAGATGAGCATGTGGTCTTAAAGATGGCAAAAGTTGTTGGAGTTGTAGATACTGATTTTTAACTAAATTCAAATCACTCTTTAAAACAATCGTGTTTGTCTATAGTGAGTCCATAAGAGTTTTTTACTTTTATATATACTATTTTTCCATTATTATAAGCACTATCATATCTACCACTGTTCATATAATTTGAACAGATGTAGTCGGAAAATCCATCAAGATTATCAACACCGCGTTTAGCTATGAGTGTAAAAGTATTTGAGTTCCATGATGCAGTTGTTACACTTTTAAGCTCATCACTCAAGGCTATTTTTACGAGTTCCTGTTTTACTTGATTTACTTCGTATGCATCATACTCTGCTTGTGAACCTTGTTTTACATTTTCTTTTTTTACTTCTTTTTTCATATTAGGTCTATTTTTAAATTCATCCTGTAAGTAAGGTATTATAAGGAAAATAGCAAGAGCACTAAAAATTAAAAAAGAAGTAAAAAATGATGGCATCTGAAAACTTGCTTTTACATCTTTACTGCCACATGTAGAACATCTCCATCCACCAAACTGGATACTAATACCAATCCACACAAAAAGCCAGATAATAGACCCAATGCCAAAGCTAACAATACCAAGAGCAATAACTATGATGAAATGTAGTAGATGATTTGGTGTGTTTCTTTGTAACTTTTTAACAGCTTCACACTCTTTACAGTAGCCACTATTATATTCTAAACCCATATTTATGCCTTTATTGAAATTATATCTTTTTAAATATTATCATAATGATAATACTTTAAGCTCTGTTTAATTATCATAATGATAATATTCTCATACACAAACAATAAACCTCTTGAAACACAGAGACATTGTTTGAGGCTTTACTTTTACTTACTAGCTCCAAACACGAAACCACAAAGAGTGGGTGCGACTTCTTTTAGAGGTCAAGGGCTGTCTATTGTTAAAAACATAAAACTTGATGAAGTACATTTTTAGGATTGCAGATTTGCGGTCGGTGCACTTCATCAAGTTTTATAACACTCAACACAGCGAGTAACAAAGTCACTTCAAAGGTGGCACCTCCTTTGTCAACCTCAGAAATAACCTTTAACTTAAACAATACAGGTAGTGAAGTTAGCCAGTTGCTCGTTGTTTTGAGTGTTTGAGTTATCAAGTATCTACATGAGAACATGCTGCAGACTGTTCTGATTAAATACTTAAGGAAAAAGTTATGGCAAAAAAGATGATGAATGGATGGGAAAAGTTTGAGGAACTGTTAGAGCAGTTCGCTCAAAAGTTGTTTTAGTGAAAAACGAAGTCAAATTATAGCATATAAATATTAAAAGGATAAACATGAACGAAGTAACTGCGATAATAATATGGTTTGTAGCTCTGGCAACTATTATAGTTGTCACAGTTGCCTGGTTTATAAAAGAGTTTAGAGCTGATGAAACATTCATAGACGATAAAGATAGAGTTTTTAATGATTTCTATACTCTCATAAAAGATGAAGATTAGAAAAAGGAAAAGAGATGTATGAAAAAGCTTACGATGCATACAAACGCAAGTGTGAAAAACTTGGTCTAAAGCCGAGTAGCAAAGAAGAGATTTTTGGCTCAGAAATAGTTAAACGCCAAAATGAAAACAGAGTGAACATAACAGAACTCTCACTCCAAAGAAAACAAAAAGCCCCTGAGTTGTCTGAGACTGCAAAAAAGGCTCTTGATATTCAGATAAATAGACGAGCTCCAAAAAGAGTTAAAAAGACAGAAAAACAGCTACTCAGAGATGAGATAAGAGCAGACAAGCTAGAAGAAAAAAAGATAGTTAAAGCTTCTAAGCCTGAAAAACAAAAAAGAGTTTTGCAAACTGAAGATGAAAAACGACTAAAACGAAATGCTCAAGCTCGTAAACAGTACCAGGCAAAAGTAGAAGCACTAGGTGCCAAGGAACATAAGGTTTTACTCACGGATGAGCAGAAATTAGAACATGCAAGAGTTAATGCTGCTAAGTACTATGCAAAAAACAAAAAAGATATAAACGCAAAGAACAGACAAAGGCGAAAAGAGAACTCCCCAAAAGTCATACTGAGTGATGAAGAGAAAAAACAAAAAGCAAGAGAATATGCAAAGCTACATTATCTCAAGATGAAAAATGACCCTGAGTTCATAGAAAAAAGAAAAGCAAATGCCATAAGATGGAAAAGCCAGAACAAAGAGAAAATGAAACAAGTTAACAAAGAGTACATGCAAAGAGTGAGAGAGTCTCCTGAGCTCATGGAAAAGAAACGCGAGAACCAAAGAGAATACAGAGCAAAAAACCTTGAAAAAGTTAGAGCACAAGACCGTGCTCGTAAACAGCGAGAACGAAAGAGAGAAGTGGCATGACATATGGTGAAGCACACAGAGCCGAGCTTGACTCGATGGAACTTGTAAATGGAGAGTTTGTAAAGACTGTCTATATAGCCGACAAACCAAAACCTATGTGCAGAAAAGATGCTGTTGCTCACTACAACACAAAACTTTTCGCTTACTGGATGGATCAACTAGATGACAGGCTAAGCATACTAAGAAAAAAACAAATCATAGCAGCACTTATGTTTGGTCATGTTGATAAACATAAACTTTTTGAGGAGAACAAAAATGAAATACAAACAGAGTTTTGAAGAGGTACTAGCAGATGCAAAAAGAGCATTTGAAGATATAGAGAGAAGTTACTGGGAAAAAGACAAACCAAGAAAAGATTTTATTAAAAATCCAAGATTAAAAAATGTAGGCTTTGTTGATGGAACTAGAGCCATATTGGTTTACAGATGATGTACTTAAAACAAGACAAACGCTACTCAATACTAAAAATAAAAGAGAGTTCGTGGTGCAGAGTTCTCTGTGAGGGAATTAGCATAGCTATGGTCATGAACGAAGATACTGCAAGACAAGTGATATATAAAGATATCTTAGCAAATGGTGGTACCTGCGAGTACTTGTGCGAAAATGATTTTACAAAGGAAAAATAAATGAGAAGAATGAACATAAGCGTAGCAAAAAGCTACACAGACAAAAACACAAACGCGGTTAAAACAAAGTGGATAAACATAGGCTCTTTAGTCATAAGTGATGATGGAAAAGTGTTTGGAGAGATTGAGTCAATTCCAGTAGGAATTACAGATTTTAAAATAAACTGTTTTGATAGAGACGACAACAACAATCAGCAACCACAACAAGGCTATCAACAGCCACAACAGCCACCACTTCAATACCATGGCGAAACATACAATGCACCACATGGACAAGTTCCAGTGCATCGTGAGCAGTACAATCCAAACAACAAAAGATAGGAGCAAGTATGGTAACACTTAATAATAATGGGCTACCCGTTCTATTAAATGGCAGAATAGGAAAAGTATTGTGGTATAAAAACTCAACAAAGATTATCATTAGTTTAGGGAGAAATGGTGCATACGATTGGTTTGAAGTTGCAAAATTACAGTTCATAAAAAGCGTGTCTGATATAGAAAAAGTAGAAAAAAATATAAAAGATAGTCATGATGCGGAACTTTTCGCAAAAAAATTAAATAGCAATAATTTTATATTTGAATCAAATATCCCTGAAAGTAAAATTTTTAAATCAAATGACGAGATTATAAATGGATACAAAAAATGCTCTTGCAAAACTCACAAGGGAGCAAATCCTATAGTTGCAAGTAAAGACTTTTTTTACAGCAGCAAAACAAGAGAGTCAAAGCTTCAGTCTTGGTGTATACAGTGCACCAAGGAGCGGGGAAGATTACATAGAAAAAAAACATTGGCACAAGAAAGGTGCTATGTGCAAGAATATAAATTTTCTTTTTTATCAAGATTTATATTTTTAATAACAGCTGATTACAAAACACTAATAATAAAGAGGAAAAAATAAGATGAAAACACAACATGACATAGCATTAGAAAACGGCGAAATAGTTTTGAATGTAGAAGCACATTCAACAAGCACATTAATAGCAATATTTGCAGACATAGCAGTTGAGATGATATCTAGATATAGCACTATGAGTCAGAATGATAGAAATGATTATGTTAGAGAAATTGAAAATATAACTTTTATAGAAACACTTCGAAACAACAAAAGATAGGAGCAAGTGATGATAATCGAACAAACAAGAAAAGCCATCAGCTACTATAAACTCGCCATAGAAAATGCAGAAAATATGCTTGAATTTCAAGTCAAAAGAGATGAAGAGTACATTGCATTTCAAGAAAAATATACAAAACTAAGCATCAGCACTATCTTTTACTCACATACTCAAGATTTTTCTTTTTACGATTTTTCTAAAAAAGAGAACAGACAATATTTTCGCATCTCGAATGGGGTTTTTTACATAGAAAATGAGCATGAAAAGATAGAAGATATGAAAGAAGTAGCACAAGAACTACTAGATATCGTCAAGAAGTTTTACTAAAGGTGTGTGCTCCAAGAAGAGTTTATTCCTTAGAGGGAAAAGACGAGCTAGGACTCATAAAACAAATGATGTCCTGCGATATGCCAGGACTACAAAAAATACTCACACTTTGGCTAAGAGCTGGAGGGAGTGGACACATAAGGAGAGTGATATGAGTGAGATACAAGAGTACATCAGAGCTTACAGAGCACACGAGATTTTTGACATAAGCAAAACAACCTTTTGGCGTTTAAGCAAAGAAGATGACTTTCCAAAAAAGAGAAAAGTACACGGCGCAACACTCTACTCTATACTAGAACTAAGAGAGTGGTTTGACTCTAAAGTTGAAGCTGCATAATGAAAATAATCAAAAGAGAAAACTACATAAGAATCAAAGATAACAAGTTATTCGAGCTGCAAACATTCGATATGCACTTCACGCCGTTGTTGATGATAGTTGGCACTTCTTTAGGTAAATCGCTAAGCAATGTAAGAGATTTTGATGGAAGATTTAAAAAAGTTGAAAAACTGCAAGGGGGCCTGTTTTGATGAAAGTAGCTACAGCATTTAGTGGTGGACTTGCTGCTTGTGAGTTTGCACTAAGATATGAGGATATAGAGCATCAAGTAGTCTTTGCTTGTGAGTGGGATAAATATGCCAGAAGTCAATATTTAGAGTTTCATGGAGAGCCTGGGATATTTTATAACGACATATCAGACTTGAACGCAACTAAATATAAAGACGAGATTGATTTATTTGTCTGGGGAAGTCCATGCCAAGACTTATCGCTTGCAGGAAAACGAAAAGGTTTTGATGGTGCTAAATCTTCTTTATTTAGAGAGGGTGCAAGAGTTATGAGTGAGATGATGCCAAAAACATTTATATTTGAAAATGTAAAAGGACTACTTAGTTCAAATGGTGGAGCAGATTACAAAGAAGTAATAAAAACATTTCAAGACTTAGGCTATTTAATTGCAATGAAAGTTTTAAATGCGAAAGAGCATGGAACAGCACAGAATCGTGAAAGAGTTTTTGTAGTTGGATTTTTAGATGAAGATGCTTATCACGACTTTAGTTTTGAAGATAAAGTTCCATTAACTAAAACATTAAGAGATTATTTAGAAGATGATGTTGATGAAAAGTATTATCTATCTCAGAAGATGATTGATTGTCTTAGTAATCAAAAGATAGATAATGCACCACATAGCAAAGACGATTCGCATTCTAAATGCTTAACAGCCAGATACAACAAGATGGGAACAACAGACCCATACATAAAAGAGCCTATTTTAAAACAAGTAGGGAACATATATGACAATGAGCATAATAGTGTAGCTGGAAGAGTTTACACAGATGATGGTCTTGCAATGTGTTTAAGTGCCAATGGTGGTGGTGGTGGTGGGAAAACTGGTTTATACCAAATTAAATCTGCAACTAAATCAGGATATGAAACAGCAACGCAAAACGATTCAATCAACTTCACTCATCCAAACAGCGGAACAAGAAGAGGAAGAGTAGGAAAAGGTGTAGCTCAGACTTTAGATTGTGCTTGTAATCAAGCAGTGATCGATGAATATAAAATCAGAAGATTAACTCCTAGCGAATGTTTCAGACTTCAAGGCATAAAAGATGAAGATATAAATCTAATCAACTCAGATACACAAAGTTATAGAATCGCTGGAAATGCAATCGAAGTAAATACGATGCGGTCAATCATTAGGGCTTTATGCAAGCAACAAACTCAAAACAACTTATTTGACTTTATGGGAGTTGCATAATGAAAACAATCCAACTAAAACTAGAGATAACTTTTGATGCAAAATGCATAAATTGTCTCTATATGAATTTTCCAGATAGTTTAGAAGATACAGATAGTGGAATCTGTTCCTTGAAAAATAAAGAAGTTTTTGAAACTGACACATGTGATAAACATGAGATTTATAAGTTTTATGAAGATATAGGGCTTGATGCAAAAATAAAAAGACTTTCTTATGAGTAAAAGAGAGAAAAAACTTCAAGACTTTGAAATATCTATAGTAGTTGCTCATACTATGAGAAGATTTATGAGTAACTTCAAGCCACATGAAAGAAACTCGACATTTGAGAAAGTACTCAAACGACTTACAAAGATGCTAAGACAAAGAGAGAGAACAAACACAGCTGCATTTGTAAACGCGACTGATTATGAAAGAGAACTTTGGCTAAACGCCACTAGCTCTTACGATGGAAGTGTTCCTATATTTGCAGTTGACTTTGTATGTAGCGTTTATGAGTATTTTGAAAATCAAATGACCAGGCATGCAAACTTAAATCCAAAGCTAATGGAAAAAATGAACATGATCCATAACAAAACAGAAGTGGACTCAAAAACAGCACATGATATAGAGAAAAACGATAGTGACTTGCTAAGTACTTACATAAATCTCTTTGAAAAAGATAGCGGTGTAGCACTTAAAAAGTCGCTGTTTAGTGGTAAAAAACTTATATTGAAAAATAACCTTATAATTGAGGGGAAGGAGTTAGCGAATGACTTTAGATAAACAAAAACAACTGAGAGATGCCATAGTGATGGCAATAACAGCAGAGCATAAACTTGCAGTGCTTGATAAGCTACTAGAAGAGTATCAAAAAGAAGTTGAATATTGGAAAAACTCTTTTTATAAACAATGTGAAGCTTCAAGGGTTTTAAAATGAAAAAGTCAGGCTACTACTGGATAATCTACCAGGACGAATACCAAATAGCAAAGTATGATGAAGATACTAATGAATGGCATCTGATAGGCATAGAAAAAGAGTCACATCATATCACTGAGAGTGATGTTGTAATAGATGAGAGGGTCAACTGATGAAAGCAGAAGATTTTGAAAACCTAGGGCTTATTCCTAAGCTCCTGGAACAGATAGAAAACTTACAAACAAAACTCCAAAGAATAGAGCAAGTAATTGCACCTCCTTTGACTACAAAGCTAGGTGTTGCAAACTATTTTGGTGTTAAACCAAGGACCATAAATAACTACATAACAAATGGATATCTAGTAGAGGGAAAACACTTCTTTAGAAAAAATGCTAAACTGTTGTTCGTGGAAGATGCTATTTTGACTTTTGATAAAAGGATAATAGCGTGAAAAAATTAAGATTTAAAAATAGAAACGGTGTTCTTTATTTTGGTTTTGGTGATAGTTTGAAATCATCTCGAATGAGTGATACTAAGATAAATAGAAATATTTTGATAGGTAAATTCAATCGTGGTGAGCTTGAAGGAGATTTGACGATAACTCCAAGCGATACTATCATCAAACTTGTAGAAGAAGTTTTAAATGACAAGAGTAAACACTTGAAACATAAGAGTATGTTAGCATATCGTTCTTCTTTTAAAAACCATATTATACCATTTTTCAAAGAGAAGTTTATTACAATGATTAAGCCCATTGACATAAAAAACTTTCAAGATGAAATGGTGCTAAAAGGTCTTAAAAAAGATAGTGTGCAGCTCTCAAGAATATTGCTCAAAGAAGCATTTGAAATTGCAATACTAAGTGAGCTGATATCATCTAGTCCAGTTGAAGCTGTAAGTATGCCAAAGATAAAGTTTGTAAAGAAAAAACAAAAGCCTTTTACTTTGGATGAGATTGACAAGATACTTGATTTTGCAAGTGGTAGTGTTAAGAATTTTCTAGGGATATCGTTTTTTACTGGAATGAGAAGTGGAGAAGTTTTGGCTCTTAAGTGGAGTGACATAAACTTTGAAATCGAAACTATTTCAATAACTAAAACGATAGCTCAAGGAATAATAAACGCGACTAAGACTAGATCAAGTGAAAGAGATATCGAAATGCTGCCAATGGCAAAAGAGTATTTTAAAAAACAACTCTTAGAAACTGGCCTAAAAGATGGATATATTTTTCTAAATAGAAATAACGAACACTATGGCACAAATGATTTTTTCTTTAGAAGTACTAGAGAGATATTGAAAAAGTTAAACATTGAAATTAGGTCACTTCATAATACCAGGCATACATTTGCAAGCATGATGTTAAACAACGGCATAGAGCCTTTGTGGGTATCACATACACTAGGACATGAAAACCTACAAATAACTTACAATATCTATACTCATTTTATGCCAAAAAAAGAAAAAATGATTATTGGCTTCTTAGATAAACGGTACAAAAATGGTACACAAGACTCATAAAGCCCAATAATAGGGGTTAAATAATTAAGTTTTGTTTAAATTAAAAAAGAAATTTGCAATGCCTTTGCAATGCTTACATAGTATATAGCATCTTCCCGCTACTCACTTCAATCTAATCATTGTAAACTCATTGAAAAAAAGTGGTACAAAAACGGTACACTAAACAAAATTCCATGATTCTTTTATAATTGTATTGACATTATCACTACAATAATATATAATAGTGATATCAAAAGAGAAAAGGACTAAAAAATGAAAACACAAAACTACAATTTAGCAACTGGCGAAAAAATGGAAGGTTTTGAAACTTCATGGTTTTTCAGCAACATGACATATGAAGTGTCACTTAGAGAGATTGAATTTGAACTTGCGTCTAGTTTTGATACAGCACTACCAACTAGAATAATCACTAATGAATATAACAAGTTTGATAAAAATAAATCAATGTTTGAATTTTGTAAATTTTTAGCTACACAATATAAAAGTGAGAATACATACTAAAATGAAAAACACAACAATCCAACTGTGAATAATCCAACAAAAAAAAAGAGAAAAGGAATGTAAAAAAATGAAAACTTTAAGATTAGAAAATGGAATGATTGTAAAATCTATGCACGGTATTGAAATAACTTGTAATAAAGATAAAAAAATTAATGGTATTAAGTCAATGTTCCAGATATTGCAAAGTGGTGGGTTAAACCCTAGCGTTTTTTCTGACAATTTATCTTATAAACCTGATAGTTGGGAAGATTTTTTTAGAAATTTAAATGGAAAACAATCAAAATTTAATCTTCATTTTGGAAAAATGATATGAAAAACGCAACAATCCAACTAAGAATAAGTCAAGAAAAAAAAAATAAAATCATAGAAAAAGCTGAAAAGTTCGGCTTTTCTAATATTAGTGAGTATTTAATATTTGTAGCTTTAAATTCTGAAATCAAGGTTGATATACATGAAAAGAACTAAAAATATTAAAAGAGTTTTGTCGTTTAAAAAGTCTTATACAAGACAAAACAAACGACCTCTTCTTGTTCTTGGTGGAAGATGGGGTGACGGCCAACTTAAGGACAGTCCACAATTTTACATAAATGAAAAATCAAACTATAAAGAAGATTCTCTCGGGTTTAGATATCTTTAAGCCGTAAACAAAATTATCTCATCTTCAAACTAAGCTTCATAGCGCGGTTTGGAGTCTGCACATACCATCTACTATCTAGCATCTCTTTAGCAGCTGTATCATAATCTTCAACTTTCAAAGCTTTCCACATCTTCTTAAACTTCAAAACTCCATTGACACCCATCTGGTATGACATCTCTACTACTACTTCTTGTTTATCAAGTGGGAGCTTATTTACAAATGGCTCTTTTTGCTCAAGCTCTTTTATTTTTGCTTTGAGTCGCATTTCTGCGAGCACTTCCGCTTCTTCTTTGCTAAGTGGCAATTTTGTTCCGTATCCGATCGTGTCAAATCCCTCAGTGTCTTTGTAAACAGTTCCTACAAAACCCTCATTTATTTTTATTTCCTCAAGTAATTCTCTCATGTTTTATCCTTTTTTGATACTAAAAAGTATCTCTTTTATATTTTCCACATTGCTATCAATCTTATCTACACTTTTTGACATAGAGTTTAAAGCTTGCTCGTTGGATTTACTTCTATCTTTGTTCTCATTTATAGTAACAAAAACCCATCCAGAAACAGACATCGCAATTACAAAAATGAAACTAAAAATAGATAAAAGGAAATTCCTACGATTAGTTTCTTGTGTTTTATAAGACTTCATATCCTGAGAGAGCGAGACAACACTATCATGCGTTTCAATTCTTATTTTATTATCTTCGTCCATGCGTTTATGCACTGATTTCATGCTCGCTTCAAGGAGAGTGTGTCCTTTTTTTAGTTCTTCTATGTCCTCTAAAGCTATGGCTGTTCTTTGATAGTATTTACAATCTTCCACTATTTCGTTTCCCATTTTTGCACACTCCATTCGCTAGTTTCAAATCTACAACACACTTCACAAGTTCAACCACTACATTGGCATCACTACCACTCACACTGCAATTCACATCAGGAGTAGTACACGGAACTGGTACTGCATAAGGTTTTGGAACTTCTACATACTCAACTTTACTACAAGCTTGAAAAGTCAATAGCACGAACACCATCAATGATATTTTTAACATCTTCACAGCTACTCTCCTTTGTTAAATTCATATCTCTTACAACGTCTCTATAAACGACTCTATATTTTACTTCTGGGGTAAATGCTTTGTACTCTTTAATCTTCATTTCATAATCTTCTCTCACAGACTCTATGTGAGCCGATTGAGTATCAAGTGAAGATTTGTATAGAGTAGATTGTGTTTTAGCTTTTAGTACTTGCTTTTGAGTCTCAAGAAGTTCTTTTTCTAAGTTGTTTGTACTTGTATAGCAGTACCCACCAAGCAAAACAAACAAAGCAGTTATGCCACCAAACAAATATAAATTATTCACTTTTCTCTCCAAGCGCCAGTTTCCATGTAGAACTTCGCAAATCCTACAAATGTTGCGAGGACACTTCCATAGCCTATCAAAGCCCACTCATTTATATCTACTATAGAGATAGTGCCATTTTGAGTGAACCAACAGTGAAATTGCAAAAGCATATACATCATAAACAACACCATAGCTCTAGGAAATACTCTGTAGTCGTTTAGTTTTTTATCCATCACTTACTCTTTTGATACTGCATATTAACAAAGTCAGATACACTCATATCGTCATCATAATGCTTGTTGTAAAATAGTGTCTGGTCGAGTGCTTTTTGCATCTTGTACTCATTTGCATTAAGACCTCTTCTTATTAGCTCATCATCCAACATGGAGTTTGTTGCTTTCCATTTTAGACGAGTAACTTCATCTTCTTTTCTCTCTTGAAGTATTGCCTCATCACTCAGTTTATTTGCATGAGTGATTTTATAAACTCTCAGGTACTCACTATCACTTGGCTCGGGAGTACCACCGTTATATAGATAGCTACCAACTCCAAGTGTTATTGCAGCAATTAGTATATAAAGCATTTTAAAACACTCCCACAGTTACATACCCAACCAAGCCACCAACTACAGTAGCTATAAAGTCAGCACCATCGCTAGTGTGATTATCTTGATTTATGTAGTCATAGACTTCTTTACCTGCTGCAATGACTATAGCCATACACAAGCCAACAAATGCAGAATACAATCCAAACAGTAGTGCTACAGCCAGTCCTGCCATAAAGTGATATATCTTGTCTTTGTTTTTCATAAGTAGCCAATCTCTTTTTTAAGTTCATCCCCTAAAATTCGACAAGCTATTACATAAGCCTCATAAGCAACTTTTCTCTCATCGCTATCATCTCTTTTCATCATCGCTATTTCATCGGCGAGAGTGTACTTTTTCGCTATGTTTTCTTTGACAACATCACGAATTCTGTTGAGTTGTGCAGATTCATTTACTAGAGTTTTGAACTCTTCGTGAGATATTTCCTCACACATTATTCTTGCATCTTGAGAACCAACTAAAGCATCGATGTCGCTCTCGTTCTCAGCTTCAACAGAAACAACATTTACATCAAAGTGATTTACTTTTACATCCTCACTTCCACCACGAAACTCTAAAACTGTAAACTCAGTCTCTACTTTTTCAAACTTTATATATTTAAACATGCCACGCTCCTCTTTGGTAATAAATTTAAAACATCAGATTCAATCAACAATCTTCTATAATAGGGCATAGTTGCAGTTCTTTTTGCATGCCCTATTAAGGAAATTATTGACTCAATTTTGAGTTTTTTAATTGCTTTTTTCATTTTATAAATACTATGTTTTCTTACGAACTTAATGCTTTTCCAAGTTCTATAACCTACGAAATTAATCCCGCGTTTAATCTTTTGAATATGCCAGTGCGATAATTCTAAACTAAGTTCATCTTGTACAAACTTCTCGCATCTACTTTTAAACTCTTTTGCTTTTTCTAGGCTTAATCCTATCATTACAAAATCATCCACATAGCGAACATAACTTTTAACCTTAAGTTCTCTCTTTATAAAGTGATCCAGTGGATTAAGATATATAAGTGCATAAATCTGTGATAGAAGATTTCCTATTGGTATGCCTTTTTCTGTGTTCATCTCCATAAACTCACACATGATGTCTATAAATCTCGTATCTTTTATTTTCTTCTCAAACATTTTTCTAAGAATTTGTCTATCGATAGAGTAAAAAAACTTTCTAATGTCTAACTTGATAAAGTACAAATTTCCATCATACTTTCGTATCTCTCTTTGAGTGTAATGACTTGCTTTATGAGTTCCACCGCCTTTTCTACAGGCATAAGAAGTATCTACAAAAGTTCTATCAAACACATCATATATGGTTCTGTATATGGCATGTTGCACGACCAAGTCTCTAAACGATGGTGCATTTATAAGTCTCTTTTTTGGTTCATACACATAAAACTGTGAGTAAGCTCTAGGCTTATATGTTCCACCGTGTAGTTCTTTGTATAATGACTCAATTTCTGAACCTAAATTTACTTCAAATTTAAGTGTTGCACTTTTAACTCTTTTGCCTTTTCTTGCGTCCAAAAAAGCATCATATAGGTTTTCTTTAGTAAAAGCTTTTTCAAACAAAAAGCCTACTCGTTTTGATTTAGTCTGATTTTCGACACTGCTACTCAAAAGACTTTCTTCATTTTTGATTTCGCTAATAGCAGGACACGATATCCCTCTTTTTCTAGTATCAACTTTTGTTGTTTCAAGTTTAGAAAAACAGTCACGTCCGCCAACATTATTGTTAGAGTTAGTGCGGTTATTGTTCAAATTGCGATTGAAAACGCCAGCATCAGAAGTATTACTCCAATTGCCACCGCATTGACAAGCCATCTCAGATTTCATATTGCTATCGTGCCCTATATTCTTCATTATATTTTTCCAGCCTCACGAAGCTTGTTTATCCAAGCTCCTATGATTTTTCCTATCTCATCTATTAGATTAGATATCGCTAAAAATCTCTTTGGTGCATCTACTTCTTTGTTTGGTTTTCCATCTTTAAAAGTGAAGTACCCTAACTCGTTTGCGAGATAAATCTGCATGCGAAGCTTTTCGTGAGTTACATCAAGCTCAGTGAGCGATGTCTTTTTATAGTATCTTTTTTGACACTCTGTTATGAGGTCATAAATACTATACGCGGTATTGCGTATGCCATTTGAGAGAGCATATTTTTCATGTCTTGGAAAATGATTCAAGTATATGTTTAGCAACTTTATCATCTGCATAAACTTTCTGTTTAAAACCGCTTCGCTATGTATGCTCATCTCTTACTTACTCCCGCTCACTATCGTTCACTCACACAAGGTACGAGGCACGTCCGCCAACAGTATTGCTAGAGCTAGTGCGGTAACCGCCCAAATGGCGATAGAAAACGCCAGCATCAGAAGTATTACCCCAATAGCCACCGCATAGACAAGCCAGCTCGTTTCGTAAGTATCTGTAAAGCCCATCGTTTCCAAACTCAGTAGTTCCACCACTGACACCAGTTGCGAGTGGTAAACCTAGAGCAGTTCTTTTGTACTCGTCTGTTGTTCTGTTTGTATTCATCCCAAATACTTGATTTGTTCCATTCCCAAAGTAAGTCCATCCGCTATTGTCACTTACCACATCACTTATGTCTATGACATCATAAAGAGCGGTGTTGTAAGCTCCAGTAGCTCCAGTGCCATCATCAGTAATGCTTCTTATGTCTACTGACTCTTTCATCACTAAAAAGCCAAGTGCATCAGTTCTTGTAAAGCCACTCGAAACTTCACTCATATTCCCATTCAAATCAGCTATCCCGCAATCTTGACCGTTGTGAGTAGTTTTTGCAAAAGGCTTTCCACTTCCAGTCATTGCACAGTTTGAAAAACCGCTTGTAGTAAAGGTAACACCGCTATCGTTTACATCACGAAGTGCATTGTTATTATTTCCTTTTGGCATTTTCGGATTTACATCTATAAATGCACATGCCGCAGTACTTGTTGATGCTTCGCCGTGAGCCTTTGCCATAAACGCCAAGTGAGTGTAAGTCCACGTTGGCATAAGAAAATACTCAGCACCACGAGTTTTTACAGCCTTATATAGCCCACCGTAATTGTTTGCAGGCGAATTATTTAGTGCAGATATAGGGTTGTGGCTTGAACTAGTAGAACATGGGTCGAGGTTAGGCTTGCTCACAAAAACACCGCCCTCATTTCCGCAAGTGTGGATGTCAACAAGCACTGCATTTACTTCTATTCCTGCGTTTATGAACATACGAGGTAAAACAGAACCGCTCACTGGGGTATCATGAAAAGTAAATGTATTTCCAGTTATTTTAAACCAGTGTTTTCTTATAGCGGTCATATGTGAACCACTCGCATCATACAAACGAGCATAATCAGGAGCACCAAGAGTATAGTAACCTGTACCTACTGTAAACCCATCAGGTATTTCTAAAGCAGTTAGACACGAAACACCAAAGCCTATTTTCCCCACTGTTCCGATTCCATAAATGCTATAATCAAGCTCTTTACTAGCACTCAAAGCACTCATAGTGTATGCCACATTTTTAGCACTTGAAGTAGGAGCAAGAGCCGTTACTTTGTTATCCACCGCTTCTTGAAGTGTAGAATCGTACATGTCATTGTCTACAAGAGACTTAACCAAGTAAGCCACATTATCTAAACTCGTAGCCGCTTCAATGAAGCTAAGAGCCGTCTCTTTTAAAACTGTTTTTGCATTTGCCATTTTTTTTCCTTGTTAAAATTTAAAGTTTAGAAAGTTTTCTAAATCTCGTTGGTTGTTTTTTGAGTCTATAGCAGAAATTGTATACCCAGCTGTTCCTGCTATGTCTGTTTCGGCTATAAGAGATACTGTGTTTTGATAAGACATCTCAGAAGCCTCAGCGTGTCTTGACGAGTCAAAACTATAATGATAAGAATTTGTTTTGTAAGTCAGTGCTTCATTCCTGTAACCAGCTGTTGCATATCTTATATCATTAGTCTCGCTCTTAATCGTGTTTGTTTCGTTTTTTATATCATTAGTCTCGCTCTTAATAACATTTATCTCTGAAGCTACAACATCTATCTCGTTGCAGATAGCATTTACTTCTACTACAGTATTATTTGATAAGTGGTCGTTGGTTGCTTCATATTTAGTCACAAACTCATTCTGGTCTGCAAGTGTTACTACAGTGTTTCTGTGCTTAAGAAGAGGTATAGGACTCATAGTCGTTGTTATTGTACTCATTTCTTTTTCCTTTTATAGTATTATTTGTTGTTCTATTTCCCAAGAAATAGTGTTTTTATTGCTGTTCTCGAATACAGCATCAACCTTGTTTATTTTACCAAGGATTACTAAGTTATCAAAACTCGATGATTCTAGTGGGTCTATTATAAACATCATTGGCTTATCAACCAGTGCTTTAGCTATTGATGTTTTTCTTGAGATTAATGTCTTATTCATTATGGTATTGAAGTTAGCAACATTGATTGTCCTACTGCCAACTCTCTTATCAGGAAAAGATACTTTATCTAATGTATCACCCATATC
>Ga0136588_1000231_pt1 | contig 21144 bp, 23 predicted proteins | sample AntRauMFilla1564_FD_104782 | JGI IMG/M metagenome (GOLD analysis project Ga0136588, IMG submission 104782) | Saline lake microbial communities from Rauer Islands, Antarctica - Metagenome Filla 1 #564 | ecosystem: Environmental > Aquatic > Non-marine Saline and Alkaline > Saline | place... | reverse complement strand
CGGAAACTTTAATAGCTTACTCTTCATCCGAATTTTATTCAGATGCTAAAAAGGAAGAAATTAAAGACGGAGACACTATACAGGAAAGTGCGGATCCTTCAGTAAATCTAGGAAGTCAACAATGGCTAACATTAACTTCCAGTGTAGATAAAGATCAGTTTAGCTTAGTTTATGCTAGAGCTTATTTAAATAGAGGTAGATCTGACGGAACTACTGGGTCAAACCCAGAAGATTCAGCTCAAATGCCTATTTACGATTGGGACACAACTTATACTAGTGCTAATTCAGGATTTGCTTTAACTAGTGATGCTGGTGCTATCAACGTAGTCTCTGCGGAAGGATCAATCAGTGAAATGATTGATAACGTAACTAGAATCGATTCGGTTTCATTCAATATGAATCCATTAGTATCCCAAATATCAGTTGGAGATTGGTTAGTATCTACGGACAAGGACATTTGTATGGATACTTTTGAAAATCAACAAAGTAGGTTAACTAGAGTTATCTCGGTAGCTAAAACTACTGATATTTCTATAGTGAAAGTTACTACTTCTAGACCTATAGAATATTATCAAACTGGTACTTTATCGGTTAGAAAATTTAGACCGATAGAGGAATTTACTAAATCTTTCCAATTCACTTACCTTAAAGGATTTACTATGAGAGCTTCTCACAGACCTAATGGTAGTGATTCTAGAATTACTGAAATATTGGATGTTCTGTACGATACAAATATTGCTTCTACACTATCTACTAAAGACGTTATATCTTTTAGATATATTGTAGATACGTTCTCAGGACAAGTATTACCTAATTCTAAATACCAGCTTTCTAAATTAGCTAAAGATAGACAAAAGGCTTTAGCTTTAATTAATGCTCCTTCAATAGGGCAATTTAGAGATTCTGTAGATCCTAGATTTACTGACGAACCAACGAATGTGGATCCTTTCCCTTCTTTGAATACAAAATACATAGCTGATGGAGGAAATCTTTCATTAAATCCTTCATTTACGTTTACATTACCGACTGAAGATCAAGGATCTAAATATTGTGGATTTTACTCTCCATACTTAGTATTAAGAGAAAGTAATAAAAATATAAAAGTTCCACCAGCAGCTTTCGTATCTAATAATTTTGTACGTAAGTTTTCTAACGGAGAGCCTTATGCAATAGTTGCTGGACAAAAAAGAGGGATTCTTTCAGGTCCTGCTATAGTAGGATTGGAATATGATTTCGACAATTCAGACAGAGAGAATTTAGAGCCATTTGGCATTAATCCAATAATTAAAAAGAGAGGATTAGGACCTGTAATATTTGGTAATAATACGGCTTACCAACAAGTTAATTCTGCATTTAACCTTATACACGTAAGAGATATTTTAATAAGTGTAGAAAATGATGTAGAGGAAATACTTTCTAATTATCTATTTGATTTCAATGAAGATTCTATTAGATTAGAAATTAAAACGTTAGTTGATAATTATTTAGATGGAGTTAGAGCAGGTGGAGGAATCTACGCATTCCAAACAACTATGGATTCTTCGAATAACACACCCGCTATTATTGATATGAATATGGGAATTATTGATATTATCATAGAGCCAGCTAGAGGAATACAGAAATTCATAAACAGAATAACTGTTACTAGAACGGGTGGAATAGCATCAGGAGGGTTTATCAATTTCGTATAATTGATAAGTTTTTTGGAAACTAGATAAATATAATAAAAATAATGACATCATAAATGGCGGGATTATCACACTATAGTAATGCAAAAGCGGGTATGAATAAATACGAACCTGTTTTCCTTAATCAATTTGAGGTTTCTCTTACTACTCCAGATGGGGTACCAGGGGGAGAATTACTCCTGGAACATGTTAGATCCGTTAGTGGACTTACATTAGATAAAACCCCTGCTCCAATAGACCAAAAATATAAATTTGCTAAGAGAAACTATGCTGGAGCTAAACCAGGTCAGACTTTCATGGATTTAGGTATAACTTTTAATGTAAACCTTAATGATGAAAATTCTATGTATGTTTTTAAAACTCTTAGACAATGGTCAGACCTTATTTATAATCCATTAACAGGAGCACAAGGACTTAAGGTAGATTATACAGGTACTATTGTTATATCAGTTTTTAATAAAACTGGTGATGTGTTTAGAAGAATAACATGCAGAGATGTATATCCAACTAAACCCCTACCAGCTATGGATTTGGGTTATTTAAACGAGGGTTTATTCCAAGTTGAGGATATGACATTCGCAGTAGATTATTGGGAGGATTTATTCCTATAAAAATTATTAAATTAAATGGCAGGATTATCGCATTTTAGAAACAGTAAAGCAGGAATGGGAAACTATGAACCTGTTTACCTTAATCAATTTGAACTATTAATTACCCCACCGAGTGGAATAGAATTAGGTGGAACCTTTCAGGGTGAAAGTATATTAACTCAAGCTGTTAAGTCAATAGGTGGATTAACTGTGGATATCCAACCTCAAGCTCCAGTAGAGCAGCATTATAAATTTGCTACTCGGAGATACGCGGGTGGAGAGCCAAGTACCACTGACTTAGATTTAAGAATAGAGTTTGAGGTAAACCTAGATGATGTAAATTCTATGGCTGTATATAAGGCTTTAAGACAATGGGCGGATTTAATATATAACCCATTAACTGGGGCTATGGGAGTTAAAGCGGATTATACTGGATCTATGGTAGTTTCGGTTTTTAATAAGGCTGGAGAAGTATTTAGAAGAATTAGCATTCCGAATGCTTTCCTCTCCGAAGATTTGTCTGTAATGGAACTAACTTATGAAAGTGGTGATATCTATATATTAGAAGCTAGTTTTAAAGCAGACTATTGGGAAGATTTATTCCTTTAATCAGTAAAAATCAATATTTGGCGGAATTTTCTATTATTTAGAATTTTCCGCTTTTTTGTGAGTACAGTTATATACTTAAAATATACTAATATGAAAAATAATTTATCACCAGAAGAACTATTAAGATCTAAAGAAATGGAAGGTGGACTGGATTATGATAAACCTATAGAGGAAGTAAATCCTCTAATAGAAAGAATAGAAAATCATAAAAGCCTAGGTAACGTAAACCAGACCTCACAAACCATAGAGCCTCATTTGAATAAAACTCCTTTGGGCAAAGTAGATAACAGAATAAGAAGGACTGGGGACAACCTAGAAACTGGTTGGAAGAATTTACCTTTAGATATGCTTCCTTCTTCAGGAAGGTATTATCCCGAAGGAGCCCAGATAGCTATAAGACCCGCTGATGTTGTAGAGATCCGGCATTTTTCTACGATAGATGAGGACGATAAAATTTCTATGACTTCTCAATTGAACTATATTTTAGATCGATGTATGAGAATGCAATTTCCTAGAGAAGGAGTAGTTGATTACTTAGACTTAATTCAGGAAGATAGATTCTATATAATAGTGGCTATTAGAGATCTTACCTTTTTAAAAGGAGAAAATAAAATATTACTAAGACCTAGTAAAAAATGTAAGAGTGAGTCAGAGTGCCCTTTCGTAAATGGATTCGAATTAAGAACCGGATGCTTAGACTTTTTTAAAATTAGTGAGAGAATCATGAAATATTATTCTCCTGCAAATAGAAGATTTGAATTTAGATTACGCGAAAACCCAGATGATTTGATTGTTATGAATATGCCTACTATAGGGACTAAAGAAATAATAGATCAATTCTTTAAAAAAATGGATTCTAGAAAAATCGAAATAGATCCTTCTTTTAAAGATATCCTTCCCTTTATATTACCAGATAGAAAAAATCTAAATTCAGATGTAATATACCAAAAATATAGAGAATCTGATTATTGGACTAAGGAAGAATTTTCTTTATATTTTATGTTAGCGAAGGAATTAAAAATCGGGACTAAATTGGAAGCTTCCTTAATATGTCCTAATTGTAATCAAGAAATAAAAGCTAGGATCCTTTTCAAAGACGGAATCAAATCTATTTTCGTTATTTCAGATATCCTTGGACAACTTCTTTGATATTAAATTTGACCTTTGGAATAAGCATAATGTAGATCCAGAATGGGTAGAAAAACTACCCTTCTATGAATATCAATTATGGATAGAAAAAATAAACGAATCAACAGAGGATAAGAATAAAAAAAATACCGAAAAAAGCGGGAAAAAAGAAGCATTTAGCTTTGGTAGGTAGATTTTGAGATATATAAAAGGAAACATTTATTAACATGGCGGGATTATCTGAAAAATATATAAATGAACTTAATAGGAATATAAAGTCCATAAAATCAAAGATCAACGATGTTGAGTCTAGTATGGATTCTATGGAAGAAAGACTAGAAGCTCTTCCGAGTAAAAAGGATATCCCAAATATTGATATAGAAAAACTCAAGTCTGATATTATTTCAAGTATCGAAAAAAATGGACTTGATATAAAAGACTTCCCAGTTGATGAAATAACTGAAAATTTTAAAAAAACATTAGATACTAAATTTAAGGAATCCATAGACGGTAAGTTAGACAGGGGAGAATTATCTATAAATTTAGAGGTTCCAGAAACTAAAGTTTTTGAGTTTGATACGGAAGAGCTAGATAAAATCCTTTTTAATTATTCTAAAAAGCTATCTTCTTTTGATAAAGAGTTAGAGAAAAGAGAAATGGAAGATTATTCCACACCCGGAGATAATATAGTAATAGAGGCTCCTGGATCTGAAATATTAAATCTCGAAGAGAAAGAAGAAATAAATTTTGAGGAAAATAAAAAGAAAGAACTAGATATAAATAAACTAGTTAATGAGATTGGCGAGGCCCTTAAAGTCCCTTTGGAAAATCCAGAACCCCCCGTTGAACCAGAACCGGAGAATAAAAAGGAATCTTTTACTGAGGTTAAAGATTATATGGATTCGGTAGAAAAAGGGATTAAAGAAATTCCAGATTCTATAGATTCTTTTATTGAAGTTATTAAAGACAATCCAGTAGAACTAATCCAAGAATCTACACCTGATAATATAGAGGATCCAGAAGTTGTAGAAGAATTTACTAAAAAAGAGCCTGATGCTATTGCAGATGACGAAGAGGGGGAATCAATAGAAGATAAACTCCCAGAACTGATAAAGGAAACTTCTGTAGAAATAGACGAAATTAATATAGATACCCCAAATATAGATATAAAGAATCCATTCGAACCCCAGGAAAAATTCAATCCAGTAGATGATTCAAAATCAGAGGAGGAAGATACTATAATCGTTGAATCTAACGTTAAAGATACTATTACCGAGGAAAATCCTAAAGAGGAGGAATTCAAGGATACTTTTGAAGATTATATAGAAAAAAAGGAGACAGAGAAAAAATTAGAAAAAATAGAGGAGGAGTTAGAAAGGAACGAAAGGAAAGAAATAAACGAACCCCCTATTCTTACTGCGGAGGAAATTCCAAAAAATGAAAGTGTTGATGATGATTTCGATATGGTTAATATTAATGACACTATAAATAATCTCACTGAGGTATTTGAGGAAACGAATATAGAATCTGAAGACGAAGAGGATAAAATAATAAAGGAAACCGATACAGAGTTAATAGAACCAGAATCTGAGGATCTAATATCCAAAGAAATCCAGACCCTTATTAAAGAAACCCCTAAGGATAATATAAGTTCAGATATAATAGAGGGAAATGAAAAAATAGCCTTGAAGTTAGACGAGCTTATTAAAGCTATATCTGAATCCAGTATGAATACTCAGGAGGTGGATAAGCCAAAAATTCTTGAAAGTAATAAAAAGAAAAATAGGGAGCCGGCTAAAAAGAAGACTAGTTCTGAAGAATCTAAATCTCCTTCGGACTCTTATGGTCCTGAAACCATAAGACTATTAAATCAGATAGCTAAGTCTCTTTCAGGGCCTCTTAGAATTTCGGATAATAAGCCACATAGACCCAATAGTAGGTTTAGTTAATTTTCAGAAGTTCATAGTTTTATGTAAAATTTTAATTAAATTTACCAAACTACACCCTTTTAGATATAATAAAGATGAGTCAAAATCCTGCAACCCTTTCTCCCTTTTTTGGGGAGAAGGGACAACTAGTGAATCCATATTGGGTTTTTCCAAAAAAAGGAAATCCTTTAGTTTTTAAAGATTTAGAGGAAATGAAAATTAATGTGGGGACGAAACAAATTAGGAAAGATCTCATATATCTAGAGATGGCACAAGTATGGGCTAAAAACTCTCATTGTAACCGAAGAAAGGTAGGATGCTTAATAGTAAATAATCAATCCATAATATCGGATGGCTATAACGGAACCCCTTCCGGTTTTAGTAATCCTTGTGAGGATTGTAACGACGATACCTATTCTTCCGTACTACACGCAGAGGCTAATGCTATTACAAAATTGGCTAAAGGAACGCAAACCTCAGAAGGTTCAACTCTATACGTTACCCTTTCTCCATGTTACGAATGTGCCAAGCTAATAATTCAAGCAGGAATAATCAGGGTAGTATTCCAGGACTTGTACAGGAAAACTGAATCGCTAAGCCTTCTAGTAGATGGCGGGGTCGAATTGGTTAGAATAAAATAAGGACGAAAAATAAATGATTAAGGAAAAAGACATTCAAATAATTGCGACCAATTTTATAGAAGAAAAAACAGATAAAAACTTTAAAACCTTATATGAAAGATTAAGACCGGGAATACTAAATCATTGTTATGGTATACTAAAAGATAAAGGATTAGCTGAAGATGCGTTTCTTAATTGTATGACTAAAATTTGGCAAAAAGTGGACCAATATAATATAGATCGGGGTAACTTTTCTACTTGGTGCTATAATATAGCTAAAAACGAGTCATTACTAATAATAAAGGAAAGAAAAAAATATAAGAGTAAAACGGAGAGTGATGTTGAATTTATCGCTGCTGCTAGTATGAAGAATCTTCCAGCAGAAAAAGATCCATTATGGTCTTTTGCTGATGACGAGGATTCGATAGATGAAATCTATGATGAAATAATAGAAGAAATCAAAAACCTTCCACCTTTATATAAAGACATTATGGTAGACCGAGAGATAAATAAAATGAAATATAAGGACATTGCGGAGAAATATGACATTAAGAAACGTTCCATAGCTACCAGAATTAGAAGAGCTAGAAATAAGATTAGGAAAAAAATGGAATCCCCTAAGTCCATATAATAAATAAAATATAATGAGAATTATAAGGTTGATTAAAGAGATTAGAAACTATATAACTTACAAGAAAATAGTTAAAAAAGAATCTACAGATTCTCCTAAGTGGTCAAAATTTAGGTTGAGGGTTGATTGGATTAATAGGATTTATACGGTTATTAACTTACCACCAGAGATAACGAAATCTTCTGATTTCCCTGTAGAGGGAAGACCAGCTTATGTAATGGAGGAGATTTCTCCAATTAACGACTATTTAGGAATAGATCTTAATCTTAGTGAAGTTACCACAGTGGGGATGGAACCTATTAAGGGAACAGATTCATATTTGGTATATTGGTTCTTTTTATTCAGGGAACTAACCCTATTATATCTATTTAGGTTGTTGGTTATAATTTCTTTGTTAACATATGGGATCTTTAAATGGGAAAAAATATATTCTTTCATAGTTGAATATTACCATATTTTGGTAGAAAAAATTACCCCACTCCTTTGATAGAGTCATTTCCCGATATATTGATTAAGAAAAAGTTGGAAATTGAGGAAAAATTAAAATACTTTGATGATCCTCTTTTTACCTTCGAAGAGGAGGAACATGTCTATACTTACGAGGAAATTAAGTTTGATTCAGTTACTACTTTTATAAAAGTTTTTAAAAAAGAGTTTGAATCAGAATACTGGGCTAAAAGAAAAGCTAAAGAAAGAGGGATTTCAGAAAGTGAAATTTTAGCGGAATGGAAACTTAAAGGCGATGTTGCAAATGTACTCGGTACTGCTGTTCATGAGTGGATAGAAAATTTTTGGCTTTCTTGGGGAACAGGAAATATCCCGGATCATTATTCATCCCCTAATGACGAGGTTAAAAAAAGATGTATGAAATTTCTGGAAGTATATTCTCAGAAATTAAATAGATTTGTTCCACTAAAACCAGAGCTTAAACTTTTTTCTAAAAAATGGAGATTGGCAGGTACTGTGGATCAACCTCTATTATTTTGGGACGAAAAACTACAAAAGGTATTATTAGTTATTGGTGACTGGAAGACCAATAAGGAATTTAAAGATGATAATCACCCTAAGGGAAGGTATCAAAAATTATTTAGACCTTTCTCTAATCTTTATGCTAATAGCCATAATGAATATTCTATTCAAATAAGTTTATATCGGCTTATCCTGGAAGAAATTGGCATAGAAACCCATAGCGGGTTTCTATGCCATATAGGTCCAGAAGGTCCTGCCAAATTATATCCTGTTAAAGATCTGAGAGAACCACTCAAGATATATTTGGATCATAACAGGTAAATTTTTAAATGAAACTTTCAATATATACTTGCTATAATTAAAATAACAAAGAAATTAAATGGCAAAGGCAAACAAAACAAAAGAGAAAGACGTAGAAGCTATAGATATTAATTCTGTCGGAGATAATCTACCAGAATTAGATCAAGAAGCTATTAAGATCACAGAGGAAAGAATCCTTGATAAGACAGAGGAAATGAAAGGTAAGGTGTATTCAGTAAGAATGACTGGACCTCTTTTAGAAAGGCTAGAGGATTTCATAAACAATAAGGTTGCGTGGGCAAATAAGGAAGCATTGGGAGTTATTGAGGTAAATAAAACACTTGAGGAAACTAGGAAATCTGGAATTAAGGACGGATTTGTTTATATGGAATCTTTACCGTTGCAAGCTACCCACTATTTCGTTTCAAAAACTACAGGGAATGGATTGGAAGAGGCTAAGGAGCATGTTGAGCTTTTAAAAGTTTTAGATGAGGCATTAGAAAGATCTACCGAAGATGTTAGACAACTAAAAGCTTTGGAAAATGAACTTGCTGGATTACAACAGGGATTAAAAACTGAATAATATGATTTATAGTTTTTCATTAACCTTGAATGTAGTATTTCTTATTTTTTTCTTTATTAGTATAATATGGTCTGGCTTTTGGTTATTCAAAAAAATAAGATCTTTAAGTAGAACAGTTATGATTTTGGAAGATGACATTAGTTCTCTATATGAGCTTCAATCGGAACTTTCAGAAAATTATGAGGAATTAGAAGAAAAGATAGGGAAGTAAATATTAAATTCTATAAAAACACCCCATTGGGGTGTTTTTTTGTGTAAATTTAATTTAGATATATACTTAATATAATTATAGATAAAAATTATGAAAACATTAGAAAAAATAAAGGAGTACAGTTGGATAGTAATTATTTCATTATTAGCTCTACTTTTTTTAAAACAGTGCGGAATGAGCAGAGATATGGATAAAATCCAAAAAGATACTAAAAAAATCTCAGCATATACCGACAGTACACACAAGGAAATAAAGAATATAGATATAATTACCAGGGAGGAAGTAGAGAAGGAGATGGAGCAGGTAATGTTTCAATATTTAATATTTGAAGACGATTTGGATAAGGGTAAGATTTCTTTGTCTGATATTAGAACTAAAATAGACAAAAATGAAAAATAAAATAGTTTCTGGGTTTATAGTAAGTACTTTTGTAACGCTATATCTTATGGTATCCCTCATATCGACCATTCACGTAATTGAATTTTTTAGATTATCTAATCCCGAATGGTTGGCAATATCTTTAGCTATAGCATTTGAGGTTGGAGCAGCAGCATCATTGGCATCTATTATAGCTTTAAAAAAGATGAATCAAGGACTAGTCTGGATGTTATTTATAGTATTAACATTAATGCAAGCTATGGGTAATACTTATTACGCCTTTACAAATTTAGAAAATTTTTCGGGGTGGGTAGAATTATTTGATCTAGTTGATGAAGAGGTCATATACCAAAAAAGGGTTTTATCCATAATTAGTGGAGCTATACTTCCTTTAGTAGCTTTAGGATTTATTAAAAGCTTAGTAGATTATATAAAACCTGAGGGTCATGATATAGATGAAGAAGACGAGAAAATTTTAGAAATAAAAGAGAATGAAAATATTGTCTCTGAAATAGAGGAAGACGAAGATAAATATGAGGATCTTATTGAATCAGAAGACGAGAAAGAATTTGATCTTGAAGAGACTATCGGAGTGAAAAAAGAACAGGAAACCCCGATATTAGAAGTAGATGGAGGTAATAGTTCTACTCAAGAAAGTATAGAAACAAAGGGGAGAATGTTAAGCTCTGAACATTATTCAGGGATCCCAAACGTTAACTCCAATAAGATCGAAGAAAAAAAGGATATTATTAAAAGATATCCAGAAAATTTAGAATAAATTAATGGCGGGTTTACCAAATATATCAGGAGGATATGCTACAGGACCGATTCCTCCTGGGGCTAGTGGAGATTTATTCGAAACCGAATATACCATAATAGCAAAAAGCAAAAAGGACATACCTAGAGTACAGCTAACTTTTTGTGATTATAATGAACCTAGAAGAATTAGATTTTTTCATGATTCTTTCAATGTTGTTTGGAAAAAATACGTAGAGGAAAGTATAAATCTGGGTGATTTTTTTCATCCCATACAATCTTTTTCGGGATTCCAAAACCAAACCTTTGCTATCAAACCCGAATCCTGTTTTTATTTCGATCCTGGATACTTCGAAGAAACTAACGATAGAATAGGATTTTTATTTGGCTATGCTGAATATTTACCAGAAGCTCCTGATAACCAAAGGTCTTTATATTGGAGTTATGGACCTTCTGGAGCAGACGATAACGATTTTCAAAATTATGTTATGGGGGATTTCCTTTGCCTCAGTGGGGCTATAAAGGAAGGAGCTACTGGAAATGCATGGAATTCTAAAGGTTTTTATTTTACAAATCCAAATGAGAATGTAGTAAGACTAAAAATAATAACTGCAAACTAATGGCTACCGAACCTATTTTTTGTCCACCTGATGATGGAGACGGATTTATATTTGATGGAACTGACCTTATTAAAGAGTCTCCAACCTCACAGATTTTCGATCTGAGTTTATTTAATATGGAAATCTCTAGTTATGCTAAAACTAAGTATAAATTAGGTCCAGGAAAATCTTTACTTTTAGCTCAGAGCGACGTTGGAGATGCAGACGGGTATGTAAGATTTATTGCATTTACTGTAAAATATCCAGAAGGTACCACTACCGTAGAAAAATACCTTAATTGGACATATGAAGGAAATACTAACCCTATTGGTGAATTAATGATACTTAGCGGAGATAGAATAGATTCTGACTCCAACCCAACGGTGGGATGGGATCTTTCTTATGATAGTGGTATAGTTATAGAAAACCCGCATAGCGAATTAATAGTTGAAATAGAAATATTAATCGCAAGATAATAAAATAATGTTGAATATATAGAACAGAAAGGTTTCCCAAACCCATGGGATATATACTTAAGATAAAAAAACTTAAAATTAATGGACTTAGCTAATAAGATAGAAGAAATGTTAACCTCGACACAATCGGGGAGTGACAAAAAAATACTTGAGCATTACCTATCTGAGGTAAAGTCAGGAAAAGAAATTACAGAGGAAGAACTTACGGAAAGCTTAAAATCTTCAAAAAATTTACCGGAACAGTTCCGTAAAAAAGAAATGGAATCTTCTAAAGAAGCAGCTTCTAAATTAATGGAAAGCTGGGATTCTGGAAGATTTTCAAGTAAAAATAGCGGATCTTATTCTGATAAGTCTGAAGAAGTTGTAGAAGCATCAGGAGATGATAAATTCTATGAAATGTCCAGAGAAGATCTATTAGGTTTTATTTTCGACGAAGAAGAAGAAGCTGGGGAAGAAGCTTTGGCTAAATATTCGGATGAAGATCTAATTGAAATCGCAATAGAAAAGAATTCAAAAAAAGAGATGGAAAGCGTAGACGAGACGGAAAAAGCTAGAGCATCTTATAAACCATTAGGAGTTACTAAAGCTATATCCAAACTATCTAATTCTTCTATCTTTGAGCATTCATCTTTTAAGGTTTTAATTGGTAAATACAGTAACCTTATGAAATCTCATAATTTACCAGAATCTATAATTGTAGAAAATTTTGTAAATGAATTAGGCAATTTTGAATGGGATGATGTAGTTAAGAAAGAAAAAGAGTCACTATCTAAGGTTTTAAAAGAAAGCCTAGCAGAAGTGGAAGTGGAGAAAGCAATTTTTTCCATTAAGAGAAGTGCAGGATGGAAATTCTATGCTGAAGCTGCTAATATTATGAACGAATGGTTACAGGAAGGATCTAACTCAAATAAACTTTTATCTAAAAACCTTAGAACCTGGTCATTCAATCCGATAATCGGAAACTTAATAAATAAATTAAATGAAATGGAATCTAAAGAAACGGGATCTTTAAATATACCTTCACAGCAAGGAGAATCATTTGTAGCTAAAGTTTACTCTCCCATATTCCTTTCTGAGAATAATACATATTTTTCTATAGGTGGAAAATACTTCAGAGCAAATACTGAAGGGGTGGTTACTATTAATGAAGAAAGTATAGATAACAATTTCAAGTCTTTAAACGAAGCATTTTCTAGTAAAAACCTAAGGATTAACGAAAAAGGTATAATCTATTACGTAGGAAAAGATAAGATCTCTATAGTAAACGAAAATGATTCTAACTTTGTTTATGTAAACACCTCTAAATTAAGCTTTGATAATAAGAATATGTTAGCTAAGTTATTAGAATCTAAATTTTCTGGAGTTCTTGGATCTAATGGATCTAAATCAGTATATGATATAATAAGGCTTTATGAAAATTTTGACAGTATTGTTGAATTAGATTTTATAAAAAGTGTAAGATCTAAATTATATGAAGGAGCGGAAGTAAATCTAATTAAATGGGAAGGAAAAATTTATGTAAATAAAGTAAACCCTTCTATGAATGAAAATTCCTTATATCCCTCTAATGGAAGGCAAGCTGTTAAATTTGTTAAAGAATATCTGAATTATGACATTTCTGAAGGTCTTACTGAATATTTAGAAGGTGAAGATAAGATTAAATCTGTTATGGTAAATGACAGAACTAAAGTATTAGAAAACCTTAAAGTTGTAGAGAATGAATTAGCTAAAATAAATAATGCTATTGGAATAAATTCTAAACTATCTGATTCAGAAGAAATAAAAAAAGCTAAAGAAATGTTGGAAAATAATATTTCTAAGTTAAAAGAAAAATGGGCTACTATTAATTCTGAAATAGAAAAATTCGATTCTATTGATTATTCTTCTATAGAGAGTATTACCGAAGATGAAAAATTTAATATAGGAAGTCTTGTTAAAATTAAAGAATCTGGAGATACTGGTAAAGTTATATCTATAGATGGTTCATCTGGTAGTTATACAGTTCTTCATGATAACGGGCAAACTGGAGAATATAAAATAGACGAAATTGTTGATTTGGAAGAAGCTTTAAGTAAGACTCCAGGTGAAGAAACTGAAGGTAGCGAAGAAACTTCAGGAGAAGAAGCTGAAGGTAGCGAAGAAACTCCTTCGGAAGAGACTGAAGGTGAATTAGATTCCGAAGAAGAAAAAGTATAAATATAAATATATCAATAAAAGGTCTACCTAATAAAGTAGACCTTTTTTGTTTGGGAACTATTAGCGAATCCTGGACTAAAATATATAAAGTAAAATAAATTTAAATATGGCTAATTATGTTAGAAATGTAGATTTAATGAGAGCATTTAAAGAATCTAAAGAAGCTGGAGAACTTACTCGAGAAATGATTGATATGTTTACCTTAATGATAGAGGGTATAGCAAAAAGAATGGCTTATAAAAATCCAGACGATAGAAACGATTGCATGGCTTCAGCTATGGAGGACCTTATAAAATATTGGAATAGATTCAATCCGGAAAAATCTAATAACCCATTCGCTTATTTTACTCAAATAGGTAAAAACGGATTTGCTAAAGGATGGAAAAAAATACATCCACCAAAAAGCCCTAACACTATTCCATTTAGCCATATAACAGGAGATTCTGGAAATTATAATATATAGGTAATGTCTATTAAAAAAATAAAGCCCAATGGGAATTTCAGATCTGGTAAATACGAACCTACAAATCCTGAAAAATACATAGGCGATATTCACAATATAATTTGTAGATCTTCTTGGGAATATAGATTTTGTTCTTATTGTGATTTAAACGAATCTATATTAAAATGGGCTTCGGAACCAATGCCTATAGATTATTATAATCCACTGGATAAAAAAATTCATAAATATTATGTTGACTTTTATGTTAAGTCTGATAAGGGAGACGGGGATACCGAAGAATGGATTTTAGAAGTAAAACCCGAGAGGCAAGTAGAAAAACCAGTTTTTGAGGGAGCAAAAACGGAAAAAAAGCTGAAGGCTTATAATCATAGAATGCAGGTATACATCACAAACCAAGCTAAATTCAAAGCTGCGATAGAGTGGGCAGGTAAGAGAGGATTTAAATTTAAGGTAGTGGATGAAAATTTCTTATTTAGAGGAAAATGAATTTTGATGATAGAATTCTGGAATATAAACTAGAAAATGGAAGATCTGTAGAAAAAGTTATGAAAAATACTGAGAACCTTTTTAGAAAAAAATATTCTAGAGGTAAATCAGAAGCTCCTAAAGAAACATTTAATGGTAATCTAATTCCTGGTAAAGTATATATTTTCGACTATTTTACTGACTCAAAATTAAGTAACAAAATAGAATATATTAACCATATGCCTTTGGGCTTGTACTGTGGAGCTGGGAAAAAATTAAAAGATGGGACTAAGATAGAATTTTTTATAGATTTTATAGTAACTCCGCATTTATATAGGGCGGAAATTCTAAAAAAAGTTTTTGAATACTACCAAGAGGTTATAGATAAAAACTCAAACCAAATAACATCAAATCAAATACCTTTGGATCTTAGACCTAAAACTATTAAAAAACTATTAGGGGGAACGGGATATTCGGTTTCATATACAGGATTTAAAAGAAAATTCTTTAGAAATATTGAAGTAATAGATTACTCAGATTGGGAAGCTATTCCATATATAAATCTCGACTCTGTTATTGGTTTAAGAATTTCTGAGATATATAAGAAATATCAAATGAAATTAAAAGCTGATCCTCGGGTATAATATAAAATAACAATTAATGGCGGGATTTTTAGATAATGAACCTAGTAGTAATAATCTATTTAATAGAATAAAAGATTCTGTTAAGGGATTAAGTACTTTTGGTATGAGATATAATGACTTAGTCATTAAGAATTCTCAGGCAGTAGGTGCCACTGAAGCTGTTTTTCTACAAAATGGTCCTATAAGCGATGAAGCTTTATTATATTCTTTAGGTAGACAGGATACAACCACTAGAGAATATGTTACCTATTTTGATAAGGGATATGAGGGAAAGAAAGACTACCTTAGGAAATTTTCGTTAAATCCTGAGATTGAATTTATATTAGATTTAGTTTGCGACGAAGCAATCAATACTGACCCCTCCAATTTTTTTGCTACTCCTAACTTTTTGAATCTTTCAAATGCTAATGAAAAGGTTAAAGATAAATTAGATAAAGTATTCAAGAGTATTTATTCTCTGTGGGGATTTAATGAGGATGGTACTGCTTGGCATTTTTTCCGCCAATTAATAATAGAGGGAGTACTTGCATTCGAAATTATTTATGATGACGACGGGAAAAAAATTATAGGTTTTAAAGAACTTAATTCTAGTAGTATTTTACCAAGTGTGGAAGAACAGAAAGATGGCTCGTTCATTCCTATCTGGATACAGTATCCCGACGACGAAAGAAAAAGAAGAACCCTTTATGATTCTCAAATAATCTATATTTCTTATGCGAAGGGAAATTCTATTTCCAGAGTAAGTTATGCAGAGAGACTAATAAGACCATATAACGTACTAAGAATTATTGAATATACTAGGATCATATGGTCTGTTATGAATTCTTCATTTAGAATGAAAATGACTGTTCCTATAGGTACTAAGTCTCCTCAAAAATCTATGCAAACTTTGGGAGAATTAATGAGTATCTATAAGGAAGATATTAAATTCAATGACGAAAGCGGGGAGCTAACGATGGACGGGAGACCTAAAATACAATTCTATAAGAATTATCTGATTCCTTCGGGAGTAAATGGTACTCCTAGTATAGAACCTTTGGATACTGCGGGGCCAGACCTTAATGATATGCAACCTTTAGCATATTTTTATGATAAACTAATTCAGGAATCTAAAGTTCCTTCTTCCAGATTCCAAGGACCTGAAGGTGGAACACAGGGGAATTATTCTGATGGTGCTGATGGGATGGATAGAGAAGAAATTAGATTTGATAAATTTATAAATAGATTGAGATCTAATTTCCAAAGCATTTTGATAAAGCCCATATGGATTCAGATGTGTAAAGAAATCCCAGCTCTTGCAACTGACTATCAATTTAAAAGTCAATTGGGTTTACAATATTTTTCTGATAATCCATTTAGGGTAAATCAGGAAATTGAAACCATGAATAATAAATTGGAATCAATTAATGGATTAATGGAAATAAACATTTCTGAAAATGAACCCTTCTTTTCTACTGGATATTTAATAGAAAAATATCTGGGCTTAAATAATGAAGATATAAAGTCCAATGAAGAAGCTAAGAAAAGAGCTGCTGATGAAAAGAAAAAGAAGGATGAAGAAGACGAAAGGGGTGATGAAGAAGGTGATAATAAAGAAGATAAATAATGGCAGGATTTTTAGATAATATTAGAAGCGGACAATCTTTGACTACCCTATTTAGAAACCTTAGTAAGGTTTCAAGGTTCGGTATGAAGTATCAAGATATGATAATAAGGAATTCCCAGTCTATAGGGAAGACCGAATCTGGTTTTGTTAACTCAGAAGGGGTCGGAGCTACAGTTTCTGATGCTTTCAGATGGACTTCAGCTTTACAAGATACTAGAGTAAGAAAATATATAGCATATTTTGATAAAGATTATGGAGGAAAAAGGGATTTTCTTAGAAAATTTTCTTTAAATGGTGAGATTGAATTCATATTAGATACTATGTCGGACGAAGCTATAGTCCAAGATTCCAAAAACTTTTTTGCTTACCCAGAAATGGTAAATCTGGATTTAAAAGATAAGGTTAGAGATAAGGTTTTCGAAAACTTTCGAAAAATATATTCACTTTTTGGCTTTACTAATTCAAATTTAGGTTGGCAATACATGAAGCAATTTCTTATAGACGGTTTTTTGGCTTTAGAAATAGTTTACGATAACACTGGGAAAAATATAGTCGGATTTAAAGAACTTGATGCAATTTCTTTGCAACCTACAGTAGAAAAAGTTGGACCTGATAAATTTGAACAGTTTTGGATACAATACCCAGGGAATGCAAATTTAACTAGAAAGCTTAAAGACGAGCAGGTAATATATCTTTCTTATGCAAAAGGTAATGCTATATCTAGGGTTAGCTATATCGAAAGATTAGTTAGATCCTATAATATATTAAGAATAATGGAAAATACTAGGGTTATATGGAACGTAATGAACGCTTCATATAGACTTAAATTTATTATTCCTGTTGGTACTCAATCTCAACAAAAAGCGCTTCAAACACTGGGCCAATTAATGTCCAATTACAAGGAAGAAATAGACCTAGATGATAGCAGTGGAGAATTAACAATTAACGGAAGACCAAAAGTACAGTTTTATAAAAATTATATGTTTCCTGAAAAAAATGGGGAAAGTCCACAGATAGAATCTCTGAATCCAAACGGCCCTGATTTTAATGTCATGGAAACTGTTACGTATTTTTTCAATAAACTAAAACAAGATTCTAAAATTCCTTATGCTAGATTTGCTGCTAAAGGAGGAACCCCATCTAACCATCAAATAAATATAGATCAGATGGAAAGGGATGAAATGAGGTTTGATAAATTCCTGAATAGATTGAGATCTAATTTCCAAGAGATTTTAATAAAACCTCTATACATTCAGATGTGTTTAGATTACCCAGATTTGGCATCGGATCAATCTTTTAAATCTAATCTAGGTATAAATTTCGTAAAAGAGAGCGAGTTTGATTTAAAAATTAAACTCGGACATCTTGCTAAAAGAGCTTCTTTCATATCTACTCTATCTACTCTTTCTGAAAAAGTTGGGGAAGAGGAAGAGGCTTATTTCGATCCAAATTTTTTAGTACAAAGATTCCTTGGATTAACTCCAGACGAAATAGAAGCCAATTCTAGGTATAAGGAAAAAATAAAAAAGATCTTCGAAAAGAAAAAAGAAGCTGAAGGATCAGGAGAAGAGGGAGCAGAAGAATCAGGAGGAGAAAGTAACTTTACTTTATAAAAATAAAAATGGAAGGAATAGAATTTAAAGCGGGTAAAATATTACTCGTTGGTGATTTAGTTTTTGACGAGTATATCATGGGGACTTCGTCCAATATTTCTTATGAATCCCCAATTCCAATAGTTAAAAGGGAGTTCACTGAATACCAATTAGGAGGTATAGGAAACATAGCAAATAATATAATTAGTCTAGAGGGATCCTGCGATATTTTAAGTATTGTCGGAAAGGATGCTCTAGAAAAGCTAATAAAAAATAAATTCAAGGAAGTTGCATTACCAGAGGATCTTATATTAACCTTGGATGATTATCAAAATTCTTTAAGTACTCGAGTTTTTAGTTCAGGTAAACATGTAGCTAGAATAGATACCCCAACATCACCTATAAAATCTAGGGATAAGATTTATAATTTTATAGAAGATAAAATTTCTAATATCAAGGAATACTCAGCTGTAATAATTCAGGATAGTGGTAGAATGTTTATAGACGAAAAGATTTTGGATCTTGTTATTTCTAAAGCTTTATCTGCTAACGTACCGATTATCCTGGATGTCCCTAATTATCACAACTCCAATTATAAATTAAATTCTCTAGCTTCAGTGAATATACTGAGGACGAATTTAAATTATATGAAAACTATTAATAGACTTCCTCTGGAAGTTGATTTAACGAAAGAGGAGTTAGAAGGGCTTTGTTTTGATTTCATAAGAAAAACAGGAATAGATTCGCTAATAGTAACATTAGGAAGTGGTGGATTATTATACGTTAAAGAAGATAAAACGAAATTAGTAGAAGGGTATAAGGTTTACGTCTTTGATGCTAGTGGTGCAGGAGATAGCTTAGTAGCTACTTTATCTTTGTGTATGGCTTCTAAAATAGATATAGATAATACATTAGAAATTTCTAATATAAGTGGGCATATATCTTGTAGGTACATGGGAGCAACCCCAGTTGAGCTAGGTGAGTTGGTGGAGGCATGTAAGATGCTTAAGTATAACTCCGATAGTAAGTAGAATATATAATTTTTAATTAAAAGTCTTAAATACCTCTGCCCTCTTTTAATTTTTTAATCTATATTTGTTAACTCAAAATTAGCTATGATTAAAAATCTCCCAGGATATAATAAAAACGTAGATATATTAAAAAATTGGAAGCTTTTCTATATAGAGGAACATCCCATAGGAGAAAGAATTATAATTACCTGGAATGGTAAAGGTCTAAAATATTTTAATTCTGAGTTATCTGAATTAGATTCTTTGAAATATGCAAAATTTTCTTTCCCTCTAAAATATGCTTTAATAAACTCTAATATTAAAGGGGGATGGGTTTTCGATACTATTTTTTCTGATGATATATGTACAGTGACAGATTTTGATGAAAACTCTACATTAGGAAGTATTTGCGGAATTTTAGAATACAAAATTAGAAGGCATTCCCTATTAACTTTATTTAGATTTTTACCTTCAAAAACTAGCAATATAAAAATTTGTTCTAGTGAAGAGGTTGCTATAGGTTTTAAGGTTAAAAAGAAAAAGAATTTAAATTATATAGCTAAATCTCAAGACAGCTACTCATTTTGTTCAACCTCGAACAGGGTTTTGTTAAATTTTTTATAATAACCTTCCAAATTTAGCTTTATTGTAAGGAAAAAAGAAACTTATAGTATATTTCTCCATATAGTATCCAAATATAAATAAGGATGCTGCAAGAACTTCTAACTGAAAAATTAAGACCCAATAAAGTAGAACAAATGATACTCCCGGAAAGAATTAGAAGTTCTTTCCAAAGTACCGAGTTAAATCAACACATACTCTTAGCAGGCTCTCCCGGATGCGGGAAAACAACTTTGGCTAAAATATTAGCTAAAGGATATCCTAGTAAATTTATAAACGTTTCAGATGAAAGTTCTGTAGATGTAATCAGGGGTAAAATAAATGACTTTTGTAGATCTATTAGTATCATGGATGGGATTTCTCCCATGAAGGTGGTTATACTTGACGAGTTTGATGGCGCTTCTGCCCAATTTTATAAGGCTATAAGAGGTACGATAGAAAAATTCCAGGGCAATACTAGATTTATAGCTACCTGTAATTGGATTAATAATGTACCCGATCCTGTACAAAGTCGATTTGAGATTATTAACTTTGACCCAGTTAATGCCAAAGAGGAAGAGTATATGAAAGAGGAATGGCAGAAAAGAATCAGCCTTATACTTTCAAAAATAGGTATGGCTATAGATGAGGAATCTCTAAATGAATTTACTAGAATAAATTTTCCTGATTTAAGAAGTGCTTTAAACCGAATACAATCTTGGATTATTGACGGTACTAAAGTTATTGATATAGCTAAGATTAAAAATTCCGGTTGGTCATTTGAGGATCTTTATCTTCTTTTGGTAAATAAACCAGATCCAGTATCTAATTATCAGGTTCTAGTAGGCCAATATTCATCTAAAGTGGAAGATGTCATGACAGCTTTGGGTGGAGAATTTATAGATTGGATACTTAGAAATAAAACAGAACATATTGATAAGATTCCGGGGATTATAGTTAAGGTTGCAGAGCACCAAGCTCAAAGAGGACAGGTAATAGATCCTATGGTTAGCTTACTTTCCCTATTTTATCAGGTTCAAAAAATAATGAAACAATAATGGAACTACTAAAAGAAGAAATTCAAAAAAACGGATTTTTGTAT
>Ga0136588_1000229_pt1 | contig 21292 bp, 29 predicted proteins | sample AntRauMFilla1564_FD_104782 | JGI IMG/M metagenome (GOLD analysis project Ga0136588, IMG submission 104782) | Saline lake microbial communities from Rauer Islands, Antarctica - Metagenome Filla 1 #564 | ecosystem: Environmental > Aquatic > Non-marine Saline and Alkaline > Saline | place... | reverse complement strand
TGACTTATTAAAAACATCGGATATCCGATGTTTTTAATAAGTCAGGAAATTATGTGAAATTTGAATGTAATCTTACAAAAAGTAAATTAACTGTATTTGGAGATTATAAAGAAATATACACACAAGCAAAATAAAAAGATATGAAAATGATGAACATTCCGATATTTTCAGAAATGAATATCGCAGAAAAAGTTAGATTATTGAAAAATAATTTTGGTCTCAAATCGGACAGTTATAAATTTAGTCATGCTTCTCAATATCCTCCAGGAACAACTAATGTAATTTCTTACATGGAAGCCAGAGGATCTGATCATCCATTAAGACAGGAAGTAGCTGTTGTAGGAATGCAAGCTAATTTGATAAAGCATTTTGTTGGAGTTAGAATGACTAAGGAGCTTCTTGATATAGCAGAAATGTTTTCCAACGCCCACTTTGGTCTGGGTCTTGATGGAAAAACTCCAGCGGTTCCTTTTAACAGAAAGGGGTGGGAATACATTATAGAAAACCACGGGGGTAAATTACCTCTAAGAATTAAATCCGTACCTGAAGGTATGGTAGTTCCGTTAAAAGAAGTTATTTCAACATTTGAAATAACTGATAACCATTCCTTTTGGTTAACTAATTTTTCAGAAACACTTCTTTCTCATAATTGGTTCCCTATAACTATAGCTTCCAATAGCAGGGAAATGAAAAAGATTCTTAAGCATGGATTGGAACTAACAGCAGATCCCGGAATGGCTGAAATTCTACTTCCAACTAGATTGGTTGATTTTGGTTTTAGAGGAGTAGAAACCCCGGACGCAGCTGGAGTAGGTGGAATGGCTCATTTAGTTAATTTTGAATCTACCGACAATACCGCAGGAATAATAGAAGCAATGATCTATTATAACGCAGGAATGATTGGGAGCTCAATACCGGCCTCCGAACATTCTACCATAACCAGTTGGGGAAAGGAAAATGAATCTAAAGCCATAGGTAATCTATTAGATTCCTATCGAAATGCAAAATATGTTGCATCAGTTTCAGATTCTTTTGATATATTTAATGCAGCTAGGAAAATATACGGAGAAGATTTAAAAGACAAAATTTTAGTAGACGGAAAGGTTGTTTTGGTAAGACCTGATTCAGGAGATCCAATAGAGGTAAACCGAAAAGTCATTAAAATTCTTTGGGATAAATTCGGAGGTCATGTAAATTCGAGAGGATTTAAAGTTCTAGATCCCCATATAAGAATAATCCAAGGGGATGGTATAGATATAGATTCTCTACAAGGAATCTTAGATATGCTTATCGAGGAAAAATTCTCTACCGAGATTATAGCTTTCGGATCAGGCGGAGGTCTTCTACAGAAATTTGATAGAGATACATTCAAATTTGCTATTAAGTGCTCTATGGCAATTGTAAACGGAGAAGAGGTTGATGTACAGAAGGATCCTATAACATCTAAGGGTAAAAAATCAAAACCAGGAAGGCTAAAACTAGTCCGAGGAAAAGGTGGGGTTTTATATACAGCTTCTTCAAAAACTCACAAAAATTTTGAAGAATTGGAAGATGTAATGGAATTGATTTTCGAAAACGGAGAGATGGTTAAAACTTATGATATTGATGAAATTAGAGAAAGAGCATCTTTATAAATATGGATTACTATTACGTGTTTTATAAAAATCTTGGCTATAATATGTACGAAAGAACATGTGGAACTAAGGAAAGAGCAGAAGAGAAGAAAAAAGAGCTCGAGGATATTTATGGGCACTCAGAGTATTTTAAAAATGACATTCCGAAATCTTATAAATGGGCATACTAATATAATGGCTAGATACAGACCAGATCACAAATTAGCAAAGGCTAAAAATCTTATAGAATCATTAGATGATAGTGAAGAAAGTGAATTGATAAAATACTATATCCAGGACCTAGAAAAAGATATAAAGAAACAAAGCGGTCAACTTTCTGAATATAGAGATTTTTTTAGAAAGCTTTCTGGTTTTCTTCCAAATAGTAATATAGTTTATGGATCCGGAGGTCCTAGAGAGAAATAAATATGATAACTGACTCAATAGATAAAGCATTTAAAACTGCTAGAGAAAGGAAATGGGACCGAACTTTTTGGGCGGTGGACATTCACGAAACTATCATAGTTCCAAACTATAAGAAGGACGATATCCCAACAGAGTGGTATCCCAATGCTAAAGAAGCTTTACAAAAAATGTCAGAAAGAAATGACATAGATCTAATACTATTTACTTGCTCTTGGCCGCACGAAATTGAAAAATATCTGGAAATGCTAGAGAATGAGGGAATACACTTTAAATATTCTAATGAAAATCCAGACATACCTAATGGTGCATATGGACATTATGAGAAAAAATTCTACTTCAATGTTTTATTTGAAGACAAAGCTGGATTTCATCCCAGAGAATGGGAACTAGTTATAGATAAACTTGGTGAGTATCCAGATGGTTATGGTCTTATGGATATATAATGAATGGGAAAAAGGATTGAAAACTTTACAGGATATATTGGGAGGCTAAATGAAAATGAAACCTCTTTATCTTTTAGAAACACTTTTCTAAAAAAATTAATAGAAGATCTTGAAAGGGTAGGTTTTAAATTTACCGATACCGAAAAGGGTTTTATTAAAGGTAAAAAATCATTGGCTAAGGTTTTTGATTCCAGAGTAATATTAACTGTCGATGAAATGGCAGAAGAATTAGAAGAGCATTTAATTCTGGCGGGATATAAATTAGAAAAATCTTCTTCCGATAGATTAATAATAAAAGTATCTAGTATGGATAACATGTTTATTAGTTGTTCTGCTCCATATATCGGAGGAAATAATTACAAGAATTACCTTCGTTTCAGAATTGGTCCAGCTAGACCCCCAGAGGTAATAACCGGACTCCCAAAGGGAGATTCAAAAGAGATTGAATTGAAATTTTGGAACGGGTATAAGAAGGTGACGGGTAAATTCTCTGAGAATGAGAGAGAAATCCCAAAAAACTTTGATGAATTTACTGTAGTTATTTACACTAGCGATTCCTCAAGTGATGGTAATTCGTATGAATTGGAAATATATTTTGACGGAGATGAATATTCTGGGTATGAATATTCAGACCACGGGGATATAAAAAAAATAAATTGAAACATTTTAGCGTCTTCGATATATAATTATTGAAGACGGTTTCCTTTACCGTTTGATGTCCTGAGTCCAATTAAGGGCTTTTGAGTAGTTTAAGGCTACTAAAGGATTTTAAAAATAATAAGGAAAATGAAGAAAAACAAGAAAAATCTTGTGGGAAGTCCAGGACAACCCCAAGCATGGATAGCCATCCACAAAAATAGGCAAAAGTCAAATTCTGGAGGGAAAGTTTATTTTAAAGATAGACAGGAATTCGAAATAGAATTATTCAATCCCACAAAATCTCCAACATTAGTCAAAATAAAGCTTAACGGGAATTACATTAGCAACAGGGGTCTTATATTAGATCCAGGTCAAAGGTGGTTTTTGGATAGGTATATAGATAATGATAGGAAATTTTCTTTCAGTACATATGACATAGAAAATAACGAAGAAACTAAAGAAGCTATTTCCAATAATGGTTTAGTTGAGGTTGAATTTTACCCAGAAACTATAAACTTTGGAAACGGAGGAATTAATTGGGGTAAACCGTATTGGGAAAAAGACTGGTCTCAACCTGGTATCTGGTATAGCGGAACAGGTACGGGAGGATTTGATGGTCCTTTTTTTACCACTACTAGTTTATTTTCAGATTTATCAAATATTGATTCTTCTGAAATGATAACTAAAACAGCTACTTATTCCTCGTCCATAGATATTAGTGAAGTAGCTAATAACGGAGGAGAAAAGAAAGACTCTCTACTAGAAACTGGAAGAGTCAAAGAAGGGGGAAAGTCTGGACAATCTTTTAGTGAAGGTTCTGGAACTTTCGATTCATTTACTTCTAATATATGCAGGTATAAAATAATTCCTATATCTACAAAGCCATTAAAGAAAAGTGAAATGAGGAACTATTGTACTAATTGTTCTCTAAGGATAAGAAAATCTTCATGGAAATTCTGTCCAAGCTGCGGAGAAAATCTCCAATAAAATAAAACATAAAGGAAACGTCTTCAAAAGTCCTAGATTAATCTAGGACTTTTTTGTTTTATATCGTTAAATTCTTATTTTTTAATTATAAATTTATAGATTATTAAAATAGTATAAAATGAAAGAAGATATATCGATAATATTTAAAACTATAATTGGATCACATGCACATGGGACAAATATAGAAGGATCCGACGTTGATATAAAAGGGATTTATATACAGAGTCCGGAATCCATTTTAGATCATGGATACAGAGAACAATACGAGGTTAATCCTGACGAGGTTTATTATGAGTTAAGGAGAGTGGTAGAATTGTGTTGTACTTCAAATCCGACAATGCTGGAAATCATATTCAGTCCAGAAGATTGCATCTTAGAGAAACATCCTGTAATGGATATCTTATTAAATATAAAAGATCAGTTTCTTTCCAAATCATGTAAATATTCATTTGGTGGATATGCTAAGTCTCAAATATCTAAAGCTTCGGGGCTTCAGAAAAAAATGAACTGGAGTGAGGATTCCAAAACGAGATCTTCTATGCTGGATTTTTGTTTCGTCCCCGATGGTAGAGGGGGTAGCAGAAAACTAGTAGACTATTTAAAAGAAAGGGAAATCAACCAGGAAAATATAGGGTTAACTAGTATCCCTAATATGGGAAATTATTACGGGATGTTTTATTCACCTAATATTCCCTACCGTGGAATAGTAAACAAAACTTCAACGGAGGTAAGACTTAGTAGCATACCTAAATCTGAAATGGGAAATTACCTAGGAGCAATGTATTACAACCAAGGAGAATTCTCTAAGCACTGTAAAAATTATACCTCATATCAAAAATGGTTGAAGGAAAGGAACACCCAAAGATATGTTGATATAGAAAAACACAATCAGAAAATTGACGGTAAGAATATGCTACATTGTATTAGACTTTGTGAAATGAGTCAAGAAATAGCAGAAGGAAGGGGTTTTAATGTTAGAAGGCCTAATCCGGAGTATTTAATTTCTATTAGAAAAGGAAAAGTTGATCTGAAATCTTTATTAGATAGAGTTAATGAAATATTAAAAGAGAGTGACAGCAAATACGAAAACTCTAAACTCCCAGAAAAAATAGATCCGGATATTTTCATGGAGGCTGTAAAAAAAATGAGAAAAGCGTATCATAATTCTAGAGTTAAAGAAAATCATATTTTCCCTAATAAACTGATCAACTAGGAGGCTTTAGCATCTTGCAATTATCTCCATGCCATCTTATATAATTTCCTTTAGATATAGTTGATTTATTACAATTTTTGCATACATAAACATTTGATGAATTCCTGATATTTTCCCATCTTTTTTTATTTGTTTCACTCATTTTTTTTCTAGTTTCCTTAGAAAAAATCCTACCTTTATTATACAATCCCTTTCTAATTCTAGTTTCATATGAATCCTCCTTCCCTTTATTTTTCCTAGTCTTAGATATTTTTTCACCAATTTTATAACCGCGGGTTTCTTTAAGTGAAGTCTTATCTAATATAAATTTCGGATTTTTTTTACATGCATCTCCGTGGAAAGTAAGGTAGTTATAATTATTAACCTTCCTATCACAATACTCGCATTCTATTCTATCGGGTTTGTTTTTCTTTTCCATATTAGGGTTTTCTTTACAGTATTTCCCATGATGTATATGAAATCTTGTTGGATTTGTTGAAATCCCGCAATATTCACATTCTATTTTAATCTTATCCTTTATTTCCATATTAGGATTTTCTTTACAGTAAGTTCCGTGCCATCTTTTATAATTTGCTTTGCTTATATTTTTTTTACAATGTTCGCACTCAACCTTCATATGAGGTTTTAATTTAGATCCTAACACTCTTTTACTAATTCGTTGTTTCTCTTCTTTTGTAAAAATTCTTCCAGCTCTTCCCTTCATACTTTCGATTATTTCTTCTCTTCTTGGATGATTTGTTAAATTATCTCCGCCAGAGCCACCAGAACTAATATTATATCCATTAGGTACAATAGTATTTAATTCGGAAATCCAGTATATTTCCCTCTTTTCTATCATATCTTTAGTTGAAAATTCTATTATAGATTTTCTAAAATTAGATTTCCCGTATTTTTTAATGGAATCCTTCAAAGCAATTCCTGAACCAAAATATCTATCATTTATATCCACTGTTTCGTGTTTCCCTATATACAATTTATTGGAGATTAGGTTTTCTATTTTATAGATATAATATATTTTTTCTTTTATCATAGTATATGTATCTAGTATCTTAATTATTTTATTTATATTTATGTTATTCATACAAAAGCATTTTAAACAACAGAAATGAAAAATTTAATTCTATTAGTTCTAGCAGGATCCCTATTTTCATGTGATGTTAAAAATCGATCGAGCTTTAATATAATCGAAAAATTCGTTCTTGGTCAATCCCAGGTAGAAGAAACCTCAGGGCTTTGTAAGTGTGGGGATAATATCTACACGGTTTCTGACGAAGGAAATGTGTATCAAATAGATTCCGTAGGAGAAATAATTTTAGAATTCCTCATCTTGAGTGAAATGGATCTTGAGGGAATTGCTTGCTTTGATGATTTTCTTTATGTACTGGACGAAGAATCTGGATTTTTTGTATTCCAGGTTGGTGAGAAGGAAATAGAAAAAATAAGTTTTAATAGAATACTTTCTGGATCTCAAGACAGCGGATGGGAAGGAATAACCATTTCCGGAGATTTAGCTTATTTAGCTAGGGAGGATGCGGAATACATTCTAGTTTACTCGGTTAGTAAAAGGGAAGTCATACATGAAATAGTACTTGATAAAAAAATAGATTCTATTTCTGGAATGACCATTGGTAAAAACCACCTTTACTTATTGGATAGGGACGGAGGATACATTCATAAATGTGATGTTCTTGGAAGCATAAAAGCTTCCTGGAGAATAGATACTAAGGATTCTAGGTTTGAAGGAATAACTTTAATTGACGAAGAAACTCTTGAATTTCTAGTTGTTAGCGATGAAACTTCTGAGGTTGTAAAAATAAAAATAACCACTAATGAGTAATATATTATTGTGGTTGGATGATGTAAGAGATCCTCATTCTGAAAATTGGATTTCAGATTATGCTCCAGAATTTACTAATTCTGGAGAAGTATTCTGGGTGAAGTCATTCTACGAATTTAAAAGGTGGATAATGGAAAATGGTCTACCGAATAAAATAGCTTTTGACCACGACCTTTCTATAGACGAGATCTGGAGGGATTCTTACTTGCATAGCATAGAGGTTTCTAATCTAGGTAGGGTTAGAGCTAAATTTGATAAAACAATAAAAAATATTAGCACTGGCGTAGGATATTTAACCATATCCTCAGGAGGTAAAAATCATAGGGTTCATAGATTAGTTTGTGAAGCTTTCCATGAGAATCCAGAGAATAAAAGGACTGTAAATCACAAAGATGGAAATAGATTTAATAATCACGAAGAAAATCTAGAATGGGCTACAGATTCTGAAAACATAAAACATTCCCACGAGGAATTAAGGAGAGATTTTACATCATATGGAGAAAATCACGGAAACAGTAAATCGGTCAGTCAATATGATAATGAGGGAAACCTTTTAGAAATTTATGGAAGCGTCGCTGAGGCTGGTAGGATCCTTAAGACGCCATACACAAATATAGCTAAAGCTGCTAGAGGGGAGAGAGAAAGTTGTTTGGGATTTAAGTGGAAATATGAGGGGAAAAAGCCGACTAAAAAAGCTAAAATAAAGCATAATCCTAGGACTAGGGAAAAAATTGCATCAGATTTTTACATTCCGGATTTTGAGAAAACGGGTTACGAAGCAGCAAAATGGCTTGTAGACCATTGCGATAATAAAAATCTAAAATTGCCGGAATTTGTAATTCAGAGTGCCAATCCAGTGGGAAGAAAAAACATAGAATCATACTTAAATAATGCCAAGAAGCATTTAGGGATATGAATAGGATAACCCCAGATAAAATTACAAATCTTTACGATAACCAAATATTTGTATTTGGAAGTAATGAAGCTGGGAGACATGGAAAGGGAGCGGCTAAAAAAGCTATGGAGTGGGGAGCAATTTACGGCCAACCAATAGGGTTACAGGGTAAAACTTATGCAATCCCAACAAAAGATAAGAAGATAAAAAGATCACTAAATCTACTAGAAATTAGCATTTACGTGGAGCAATTCATAGAATTTGCTAAAAAAAATCCCGAATTAAATTTTTTAGTTACAAAAATAGGATGTAATCTAGCAGGTCACGTTCCGGAAGATATCGGACTTTTATTTGAAAACGCTATAGAAGTGAAAAATGTAAATCTGCCGATAGAATTTTGGAAATCCCTCGGAAAGTTATGAATAAATGTAAAAATGGATTTAGTTATAGTAGAGAAATATTCGAAGGGTATAAATCCAGATCTAAAGTCCTAATAACTAATACTGAAGGAGATTCACATTCAGTAGATATCTACTCGGACCAAAATTCTAGGTTTGAGATACAAAAATATTTTGACGTATTGGCAGAAGGAAAGAAAGAGGATGTTGAGGTAATTTACTTTTCGACTAAAGAAAATGACGAAGCAGATTCGGAATTAATATCTGAAATTTTAGGAAAGAATGACAAAATATTGGAATAAAGAATATCCAGAATTTAATACAAACCTTTCCCCAACGGAAATGTTTTCTATGGGAATTTTTGGCGGATCTTATTTTTTCAATAGTAAAATACATCCAGATCCTTCATTCTTTATAAATACAGTAAATCCGGAATTTATTGATTCTTGCAAAAAGTTGGGAATAGATTTTGAAGATAAAATCTCTAGAAAAATCCCTGACTATTCCATAAATTATTACTACCCGGGTTTTTGTGGATCAGATTACGAAACGTGGGATTCTAAAGGATGGATAACAGAAGAAAACCCATATGGTTGGGTTAACTGGTATATAAATTTCTACTACGGAGAAAGAAAAGAGGAGGATGCAAAACAAATTAAAAGATGGAAAAGTTTTATATCCAGGCATTCAGGAATGATTAAAAAATACGAAAAAGAAGGAAAATCTACAAAGAAATCCAAGCAGAATTTATTACATTGGGCATATCATATAAAATAACATGTCCACAGTTTATAAAATAGAAATTAAAACAGTTATCCCTGGGTTAGTTATTCTGAAGAGCACGTTAAAAAAATGTTCTCCGATTTTGTAAAAGATTATAGAAACCCACAAGGTATGAAATTCGAATCCACTAAAGTTGAAGTTAAAATAAAATCATAATGGGACTAGATATAAATTTAAATTGGTATAATAATTTTAGCGAAGCTAAGAAATTAGAAGCTAAATATGAAATCAAGTCTAAGCTAATTTGGGAAGGTAATGATGAAGACGGTAAATATGAATTACTTTCTAAAGAGCAAAAAGATGCTTACAAAGAAAAAGAAGGAGAAGCTGCCAAATCTTTGGGTTTAGACGAACGGGGAAGTTTTTCAAATTCTGAGGAATATAAAAGAATTGAGAAAACACACGAAAAATATCCAGATCATTATTTTAAAATAGGGTATTTTAGAAGTTCTTATAATGAAGGAGGAATTGAAAGGATACTTAAAAACCTAGGTTTAAATACAATGGCTTGGGCATTCCAAAGGGAAGATGAAGAGGAATATGAATTTATTCCTGATTGGGAATTGGCTTTGAAAAGAATAACAGAGATAAAAGGGAAATTAGAAATTATGGACCCAATTAGATGTTATTCAGTTGGAGAAAATATTTTTGGAGAACCCCCTAAAATAAAATCTGAATCTGATGCTATAAAAGCTTTTCTTGAGGAAAAAGATAGAATGTTAGAAGGCCTCCAAAAAAGCTCTCACGAACCATATAATTATTCAAACTCTGTTGGAGAATTCAGAATGGCTCAACCTGAATCTATCCTAGCAATGATTCCAGGACAGAAAAAAATATTAGGGGTCACTTCTTGCGTTTATATGATTGTAGAATCTGATAATCAATGGTATATAGAGGCATTAGAGATTGTTCAGGATACTATAAAATTTGTTCTATCACAGAAAGATAAAGAAAAATATTCTTTGTCATGGAGCGGATAAAAACTACAATAAAAGTCTATAAAGTAGGAATCCGGAATACCTAAGTTGGAGTGAATTGGATCTTGGGAAACCCCCAGAAGAACTTAAAATAAATTTATAATGGATCACGAGGAAATCGGGAGAAAAATTAGAGGAAATTTAACCGAGAAAGAATGGGACGAGATCGTTGCTTTAGAATATGTTCTTACGTGGCGGTATTCTGACGATATGGAAAGAGACGAGAAAAGATACAAAGAGCTTTCAGAGATGAAAGATGCCACATCTCACCGAATTCCTCCGGAACTTTTCTAGATTCCCTGATATGATTAGGGATGAGAATATTAGTTACAGGTGGTCTCGGTTATATAGGTTCTCACACTTGTGTAGAATTAATGGAAATGGATCACGAAGTAATAATCGTAGATAACCTATCCAATTCTAAAGAGAGTGTTCTAAAAGGAATAGAGAGGATTACTAATAAAATTCCCAAGTTTTATAAAGTAGATATAAACAACCTGGATAGGATGAAGGTCATAATGAAAGAAAATCTTCCAGATTCAGTAATTCATTTCGCTGCATATAAATCTGTACCTGAATCTGAAAATCATCCGATACCTTATTATAGAAATAACTTAGGAGGATTAATAAACCTTTTATTTTCTATGGAGGGCATCGTTAAAAGCTTCATATATTCTTCTTCTTGTTCAGTATATGGTGAACCTTCTAAGTTTCCGGTTAAGGAAGATAGCCCAACAGTTTATGCAGAAAGTGTATACGGGGACACCAAAATAAAAGGAGAGGAAATACTTAGAAGATTAAAGCATTTAAATACTGTTTCTCTAAGATATTTTAATCCGATGGGTGCTCACGAGTCTTTAGAAATTGGTGAGAATCCTTTAGGAACTCCTGAAAATTTGCTACCTAAAATGATTCAATATTCATTGGAAGGTAAGAAATTTATTATTAATGGAAATGATTGGGAAACCCCAGATGGAACTTGCATAAGGGATTTCATTCACGTAGTAGATTTAGCTAAAGCTCATGTTAAAGCTTTAGATTTTATATTGAAAAAGACTGAACCAGATTTTATACCATTAAATATTGGGACTGGAAAGGGAACTTCAGTAAAAGAAATCGTTGATGTTTTTAATAGAGTATCAGAAAAAAAGCTGGAATATTCTTTCGGAGAGAGGAGAAATGGAGATATAGGAAAAATTTGGGGTGACTGTAAAAAAGCGGAGATGCTATTAGGATTTAAAACGAAGTTTGGTATAGTAGATATGGTTGAATCTGCTTGGGCTTGGGAAAATAAAAAAAGAGACTGAAGGAGTTAATTAATATGGATATAGATTTTAATGCAATTCGAAATAGTAAGGACCCAAGTAAGAAAGCAAGTCCAAGTAAAACTAAGACCAAAGCTAAAATAAATTTAGATATACTCAACCCTGACCAAAGGGCTGCTTTTGGAAAACTGGTTGAGTATATTCGAACCGGAGATGACCATATACACGTTTTAAAAGGGTGGGCAGGTACTGGTAAGACCTTTTGTGTTAGTTTACTTGTAAATTATTTACTCAAAGAACTTTATTCTAATAAGAGACATTTTAGAATCGCAGTTACTGGGCCAACGAATAAATCTGTTAGGGTACTTAAAAAAAGTTCAGGCTTAAATCATAATAGGGTAGAGTTTAAAACCATACATAAACTTCTTGGGCTAAAGGAAAGAATTACTGATGACGGTCAACAAATTTTTGTTAACGATAATTGGAAAAACGACTCGGATCTGGATAAAATAAGCGTCCTTATAATAGATGAGGTTTCTATGCTTAACGACGAACTTTTTGAAAAAATAATCCAATATAGAAGAAATTTAAAAATCATCTGTATGGGAGATCCTGCTCAGATCCCTCCTGTCGGAAGGCCTGATTGTATACCTTTTAGAGAAGAACTTTTAGATGAATATAGAATAAAAACCATTCAGCTAAAAACTATAATGAGACAGAAAGAGGGAAATCCCATAATAGATGCTTCGGTAAAAATTAGGGAAAACTTAGGATTTAAAAGCCCAATAGTACCTCCCGTAACAAAATTAAACGAAGATGGTCAAGGTATAGAATTTCTGAATCTGAATGATGAATCGGTAAGAAGAGGATTTTCATCTATCCTAGAAAAATATTTTAAATCTAGAATATTTGAAGTTGATTCAGAATATGTAAAAATAATATCGTGGAGAAATTCAACGGTTACCACTATGAATGAAGTAGTGAGAAAAGTAATATATGGAGATAAAAGTAAGGAATTTAGAATTCTTCCTGGTGAAAAACTAATAGTAAACAAGCCCATACTTGAAGGAGAAGTTATAAGATTTAATACAAATGACGAACTTACGGTAGATAACTATACCATAATGTCAGAGACCCATAAAGATGGTCTCGGGTCCTCTGTCCTTAAGTATTATGCAACCAATGTTAAGTGGGTAGACGAAAACGGAGAAGTTTGTAGGGATAAAATAGCTATCTTACACGAAGAAAGCAAATCTGAATTCGCTAGAATAGCTTTAGGATTTAAAAATAGAGCTTTAGATATGGGGGGTAAAAATAAATCATGGGTTGATTACTACAACTTTCTAAGGAAATATGCCGATGTTAGTTTTGCATATTCTATAACCGCTCATAAAGCTCAAGGAAGTACTTATGATACGGTTTTTCTTATGGAGGATGACATTGATGTAAATTGGAAAACGGTAGAGAAAAATAGAATTAAATATACAGCTTATACAAGAGCCAGTAGAAAAATTTATATAGCTAGAGCATTTTAAATATGATATCCAAGAAAAAATATAAGAAATTAAAGGAGAGGCATAAAAAAGCTTGTGAAGATAATGATTATTCCAAGATGATTATAATCGGGGACAAAAATTATAAAAAGTTGAGAGAATATGAAGCGGAATTTATCTGTAAACATCTATCAGTAAAAGAAATCCAAGGAGGGCAAATAGAAGAATGTATTAGCTGTGGAAAAAGATGGGGATGATAAATTAGAAATTTAAAATAAAAATATAAAAAAATAGATACCATAAAATAGGAAACAGTACCGGATGCGCCACTATATTAATATCAGGACCTTGGGATAGGGAGTGGGAGGAGTATAAAAACGGAGAGGTAATTAAGTATTCTTGGGGAAGAAAAGATATATAGGATATGAGAAATATTAAAACATTCGAAGAACTTAACAGCCTAAACGAAGGAGAAAATAATAATAGTATGGAGGGATCCGTTACATTTTTATCTAGTGTAGATGACTATGAACATTCAGGAGATACTGACAGAGAGGTAAAAAAATGGAAATCACTAGGAGCAAAAACCAAAGTGATCCAACCAGACATTCCAGAAGACGATCCAGCTCCTATGATAGAGGTAACGATGAGGTTATCCGATAGATTAGCTGATGATGCTATATCTAAAGCTAAATCTAGTTTAGAAAGAGCAAATAGAACCGGGGATTACGGAACAGCAATATATTCTTGGGATCTTGAGGAACTATTTAGAGAATACGATAAAAAAAATAAAACCACCTTCATGGAGGTTTATGCTAAGGAGCTTAAAGGATTGGAAGAATTACATTAAAACTAAATTCAAAAAAATAAATTCCACATAGACTTAGTTTATGTGGAATTTTTGTTTATATTTGAACTAAAATAGAGGATATGCCAAAATTGTTTGAAGTAGGAGGTTGTGTAAGGGACGAATTCCTAGGAATTCAGTCTGATGATATAGACTTTACCTTTGTCGCGGATGATTTAACTTTATCTGTAGATGAAGGATTTTCTAACATGACCAAATGGCTAGAAAAGGAAAAATTTAAAATTTTCCTTTCAACCCCTGAAATGTTTACCATAAGAGCTAAATTTCCAGATTCAATAGGAATTAGAAAAAATCTAGTAGCAGATTTTGTGATGGCTAGAAAAGAAATAGGATACACCGAGGGAACGAGGAGACCTATACTAAAACTAGGAACTCTTGAAGATGATTTGATTAGAAGAGACTTTACCGTTAATGCAATGGCTAAGGACGAGGATGGAAAAATAATAGATTTATTTAATGGGGAAAAACATCTATCCGAAGGAATTTTGGATACCCCTTTAGACCCCATGGTAACTTTCATGGACGATCCATTGAGAATGATTAGAGCTATGAGATTTAGTATTACTAAAGATCTCAAAATAGCTCCTAGAGTATGGGAAGCAATTTCACAACCTGGACTAATCCAGAAAATGAAAGAAACCACAAGCCAGGAAAGAATTGCGGTAGAAATAACTAAAGCAATGAAGTTTGATACTCTTAAAACACTTAGAATTATAGCTAAGGTGGACGACCACGCTCCAGGATTTTTGGAAGCTATATTAGGTAAGGGACTTTGGTTCAAACCTACATTTGAAAAAAAGAAAAAGGATTAGAAAAGCTACTTTTAATAAGACTAATCAGAGAATAGAATTCAAACGGGAACAATTAGAAAAAGAAAAATAATGACAATCATACACCAAATCCTTTTTACAATAACTTTTGGGATATCCTTATTTAATTTATTATATTATATTTCGGTTTTATTTGGAAATGGAATAAGTTGGCCTGGAATTTTTGCATACAGTAAAACTGGCCCTGGAATGTGGTATATTTTATATCCCTGCTCATTTTATCAGATATGGTTTTGGTTTAATCTCTATGGGTTTTTTAACTAATGGAAGAACTAGTCGATTTAAACTGTATGGTATGCGGGAAAGAATTTAAAGGCGAAGAGCCTCAAATGTGTTGTTCAGGTAGGGAATGCGGATGTATGGGAATGCCAATAGATCCAATAGTATGTTCAGAAAAGTGTTATACCAATTTACTAAACAAACATGATAAAAACAATAAACGAGACATTCAGTAATTCTGGTCCTTGGGTTGGTCCTCTCGGAAGCTACGAGAGGATAGAAATAGGAGAAATAACCCAGAAAGAATGTGAAATACTTGACCTTTCTTCACCCCAAGTAGAAACTCTTAGATGCAATTTAAAAAACATAGACCCCAGAAAACTAAGATTGAATTGTTACTATGTTTTAGAATATAGTGGGGGAGCAAAGGAAACTTGGCTATATAAGGGGTTAACAAGAATAAACAAAAATTTCTGCTTCTTTAGCAGACCAAAAAATTAATCAAGAAATGGAAGAAAGAAAATTAGCTAGTATACAAAAAGTATTAGAAGTTCTGCCAATAGAGGGAGCAGATGCTATAGAGGTTGTTAGAATAAATGATTGGAAAGTAGTAGTAAAAAAATCAGATGGTTATAAACCAGGAGATTTAGTAATCTATTGTGAAATTGATTCTTATCTACCAATTAGGGAAGAATTTGAATTTCTTAGGGGAAGTTCATATAAGAAACTCGTTGATGGGACAGAAGGATTTAGGTTGAAAACCATTCGTCTCAGAAAGCAAATTTCACAAGGTTTAGTTTTACCTCTTAGTATTCTGGAGGATCACGATCCTAAATGGGAAGGCGAATTTACTATAGGTACAAGTAACCAGCCTTGGGGGGATCAGCTACAGCTCGGACCTTATGACGATGCTCTTTTAATAAACGAAGGTGTTGATGTTACAGAAATTCTCGGGATCGTCAAATGGGATCCGCCCGTTCCAGCTCAGTTATCTGGGAAGGTAAAGGGATACTTCCCTTCATTTATAAGAAAAACTGATGAACCCAGAGTTCAAAACCTAACAAGAGATTACTACAAATGGGTAGAACTAGGTCCGGTATTTTACTCTGCAGAAAAACTCGATGGATCATCAGCTACTTATTATTTGAAGGATGGAGTATTCGGTGCATGCTCTAGAAATATGGATCTAAAGCCACCTGAAAGTGAGTTTAAGGAAGAAATAATAATAGACGACAATGGAATAGAAAAAAAAACACAGGAGAATTCTTTCTGGAAGGTTGCAAGAGAACTAAATTTAGAAAAAAAGCTCAGAGATTATGGTAAGAATTTATCTATAGCTGGGGAATTAATCGGGGAAGGTATACAAAAAAACCCGTATAAGATAAAAGGACAAACAGTTAGATTCTTTAATGTTTTTGATATAAATGACCAAGAATATTATTCTTATGAGGATTTCATAGAATTTATGAAAGCTTTAGAACTTGAGATGGTTCCGATTATAGAATCTGAATTCCAGCTTCCTGAAAAAATATCTGATTTAATTGAATTGGCTGATGATAAATCAATCTTGAATAATCAAGCTAATAGGGAAGGATTGGTTATTAGAAGTCATGATAGAAAGATAAGCTTTAAAGTTATAAGTAATAGATTTTTATTAAAGAACGAGAAATAGAGATGAAAATGGATATAAAATGGTCAACCGACCACTACGAGGGGTATAGTTTATCTACCATGCTAATAGGAGATTATAAAGGGCACAGAGCCATAAAAGATTATAATGGACACTGGAAATTTCCTTTCGCTCAATTAAGTCTATGGTGGACTAAAACGCTAATAAAATGGGAACTAAAAAGCCTTGCAAATTAATAAAAATAGGATTTAACGAAAAAACTAGGAAAATAGTTTTAAGATCTTCTTTATTTTTAGTACTTTTGATTACCGCAATAATAATGATAGGATAACATGGAAATAAAAAAGAGAATACAAAAAGACTTCATAGATGCTATGAAAAAAAAGGACTTGGTTAGGAAGTCAACTCTTAGCGGAATAAAGGCTAAAATTACTGAAGCTGAAAAAGTTAAAAACCAAGGAGATCTTTCCGATGAAGAAATAACTAAGGTTTTATTGACTGCAGCAAAACAAAGAAAACAATCTATAGAATCTTTTCAAAATGGAGGAAGGAAAGAGTTAGCGGATTCAGAAAGGGCAGAGCTAAAAATACTAGAAGAGTATCTTCCTCAACAGATGTCGAAAGAAGAGATAGCAAAGGAGTTAGCTTATATAATAACAGAAATGAATTACTCTGAAGGAGGGAATAAACAGAAAATGATAGGTCAAACGATAGGAGCATTCAATAAGAAATTTGCAGGGAAAGCGGATATAGGTAAAGTTAGAATTTTGATAGAAAGTTTATTAGGATAATGACATTTAGCAGCACATTACCATTATTTGGAGATCGAGAAATAGTAGAATTTAACGGGGAGCATAGATTCCTTTCGAATTTTTATCCGTGTGAGATTCATTTCGAAGGAAAAATATATCCAAGCACTGAACATGCTTATGTCGCAGCTAAAACTTTAAATGAAGAACATCGCGAAAAAATAAGAACCCTTTCAGCAGGACAAGCAAAAAGGTTCGGTAGACATAACATAATAATAAGAGATGATTGGGAAGAGGTTAAACTAGAAATTATGGAATACCTGGTAACTCAAAAGTTTTCCTCGGGTCCATTAAAAAGAATGTTAATAGATACCGGAAGCTCTAGTATTACGGAAGGTAATTGGTGGGGTGATAAATTTTGGGGAGTAGATCTGGAAACTGGGGTTGGTAAAAACCATCTTGGTGAAATTTTAATGAAAATAAGAAAGGAAATAAACCATGAGTAAATTAATATTTAAGTTTGACAAAAAAGACGTAGATCATTTAATTCAGAGAGAATTAGATTTACCCCATAGAATAGGGAAATCATTCGATTACGTTTACGAGAAGTTAAAATCTCTTGGCCAACATCTTTCCTTTTCTGGGGATATCTCTATTCCTGAAGAGGAATATTCAGATCTTATAGAAAGGGGAATATTCAAAAAGGGTAAAAATTATCATTGGACATCTTTAGATTCTGGAGATGTTAAAATCATAATTAGAGCATACCGTCAGCATCTAACTATTTTTACTAGATTGGAAAGGGAAACAGGAGGGAAATTTTCATACAATAAAAAAACATATTCTTGCTTTGAAATCAATACAGATTCTGATATAGAGTATCATTTAAATGAGGAAGGAAAATCTGAAATCCCCGAATATAATGATTTTGGTGAAGATTTCTTTTATTGTAAACCTTTTTATGACTTCAATTTATTAATTGGACCTATAGTTAAACACATTAGAGAAGATAGACTATGGTTAATATGGAACCCGACATCGATCCCAAGACCCAAAAGAGTGGATATGAAGTTATATTTTGATTTCAAATATTCAGATAAAGCAATAGAAAATATAGATAAAACCATATTCGCTGCTGAAGAGCTTTCTAACATTCACTCAGGACTATTTTCTGAAAATGAAATGCTAGAAAAAATAAGAAAACTTAAGGTTAACGATATGCTGGGAGCTTATAAAGTAACCGAAATAAAATCCGAAGTTCAGAATAATTATTTCCATGGAGTTGGACTAAAAATATTGAATACTAATTTCGAAAGTGAATCTCCTAAGTGGGCAGATCTATACTCCCTAACCAGTTATTATATAGAGAACCTTTTTCCCAGTCTAGAGAAAGCTTGATTATTTCCATATTTTGTTTATTTTACCCCTTTTAAAATGTTTAAGTGACATTTGAGATCCTGTTAAATGATCTATTGCTCTATCCTGGTTATCTTTATATGTTCTAACGTGGTTTACTTCCCTATCAGATATTGTTCTATTATCTACATAAGATTTAGAATTTAAAGAATTTACCTTTTCTTTTAGTAATTTCCAAGCAGCTTCTTCGTTTCTATTTTGTGATTTCTCCCCCTGAGAAAACACCTGCAACCCAGTAGGTATATGTGTTAATTGGACTGCTGTTTCTACTTTGTTTCTGTGCTGCCCTCCTGCTCCAGAACCTCTAGTATACTTTCTCCTTACTGAAGAAAAATCTAGATCTATTTCGGGTTTATTAGATTCCTCGTAAACTAAAACTATTACACCAGAAGTGTGAGTACGGTTTCTTTTTTCCGTAGGTGAAACACGGTGCCATTTGTGAAGGCCGTTTTCTTGAAAATATTTATTTAGGGTTTTTGAGGGTCCTTTAAGAATTATCTTACTGAACCCGTCTCTTCAGTCTACTACTTCAGATTCTATAGATAATACTGATGCTGACTTTTGGTAAATGTCAGTCATCTCCTTAACTAGGATCTTGGCTTCCTTTCCACCTTGATCTTCTCTTAATTCGATTGTTAGTTTCATGACTGTTTTCTTTAATTATATATCTAATTTAAAAATTGTTCCTATTTTTCATTCACCCATATTAAAAAGTTTCAAATATAATAAAATTATAGATATATAAGTAAATAATTTATAAAAATATTATCCATATAAAATGAAAAGAAAAGAAATTTTAAAAAGAGCTAAATTCAAAACCAAAAGAGGGTTAGATAGACTTGGGCTTTCTAAATGGGAGGGAGAACATTTAAAGGATTCGTGCAGCCACGAAATACTTAAAAAAAACATAGAAGATCCCAATACTGATGAAAAAATTCCCGGGGATTCTTTTACTACTTATACAGAAGAAGAGTTAGAAGAAATAGTAAAAAAGGGTGCCAAAAAATTACAAAAAATTAAGGAATCTAAACCCCAAGCAGACGGGGAAGAAGAAATGCCCGAAGCGAATATTATTGTAGACATTTGTATTATTCATCTTGAAGCTAATGATTTCGGTAATGAGTTGGGTAAAATATCCGAAGATCAAGCTATGTCCTCTATTGAATCACTACATCATTCTTTTAGAAACAGTGGATCTCATCAGGAAACTAATGGAGTAGATACTAAAATTAATTTTGGTCCAGGAAAAATAAGATACCTTAATGGTTCAGAGGTATGGGGTGAGCAGTTTACAGCAACAGGTGTAAACTACACAAATGCTGCTGGTCAAGGACCAAATAGTTCAACCATTCTTGAGTATGTTAAAAAGAACGTTATGGATTCCTGGAATGATCCGACCAGATACTTAATAGTTTCCTTCCCAAAAATGAACGGCAGTCAAAGTATTGCGGGTTGGGCATGGGTTGGTCAACAGGCCACCAGTAGATTAGCGGGTCATTTTGTGCGTTATTTTTATCTCGGGCACCGAGATTACATGGAAGAGCCTGGTTTTTATTCTCGAAGAAATAAGGTGGCTATCCATGAGGTGGGTCATTCGTTTGGGCTTTTTCACACTTTTAATAATACTTCAGCTTGCGACTCAGAAACAAATCCAGCATTTCAGGGTGATAGGGTAATAGATACGCCACCTCACCCGTTAGGTAGTAGATGTGGATATGAATTAGATGAACTTCCACATAATTCTCACATGAGCTATAGTAGTAGCACCCGAAGGGTCTTATTTAGCCAGGGTCAAGTGGATAGAATGAGAAGTGTTATTGCATTTGGGTATCCTGAAACATTTAATAATCCTTATCATGATTGGGATAATCCAGGGCCAAGATTAGGTTGTACAGACCCAGAAGCTAATAATTATAGCCCTAGTGCTAATCAAGATGACGGGAGCTGCACCTATGATCCTATAATTTTAGGTTGTATGGATTCTACCGCTAACAATTATAATGCTGAAGCCACAGAAGATGACGGTTCTTGTACCTACGATGCGGAAGGAACAAAGACTTATAGACAAAATGATGCCGTTTTATCAGATGATTATGACTCGGATAAAGATATGAATTTTGAAGCAGACATAGTTTTTCCGAATAAATCCATTTCTACACCCAGAGGAACTATTTATGAAGCTGGTGGTTCAGGAACTGGGACTTTTGTAGGATATAACACAGAGGGTATTTTTACAGCTAGATCCGGAAGTGGAGCGGAAATTATTTCCAATGATTCAGCAAGATTAGTAATCCCAACATCGGTTTATGATTTTTCTGGGAAATCTGGAAAATTAAAGTATTCAGTAAACCTAGGAACTAACTCAATAAGAATCCAATTTGATGAAGGGAATACTGGAACTTATGATCTTGATTTAACCAATACAGCAGAAGGATCTATAACAAATTGGTCAGGTGGGGATGAAGGAGGTGTAGGATTTGCATCAGGAAATTCTATATCTGGACCTGAAGTTACTTCACCTTCTACCTTTTATGGAACAATAACTAAATTATTTTTTAGTCAATTAGAAACTGAAAAAATATTAGGTTGTATGGACTATAATGCTAATAAC
>Ga0136588_1000227_pt1 | contig 21512 bp, 21 predicted proteins | sample AntRauMFilla1564_FD_104782 | JGI IMG/M metagenome (GOLD analysis project Ga0136588, IMG submission 104782) | Saline lake microbial communities from Rauer Islands, Antarctica - Metagenome Filla 1 #564 | ecosystem: Environmental > Aquatic > Non-marine Saline and Alkaline > Saline | place... | reverse complement strand
ACGGTTTAAAAAATGAAGGAGAGCTTAAAGCCCTGTTAACAGAGAAAAGAGACAGCTATAAAAAAGGAGGAGCCTCTAAACCAGACACTTCTAAAATGAGTAACGCTGAAAGGACAGAGTACTTTAGAAAAATGGTAGCAGACAAAAAAAAATAAAGGGTAAATATATAAATTAAGATGAACGAAGAATTAGATTTAATTATACAGCAAATGGTAGAGTCCGGAGAGTCGGACGAATCTATTCAAGGAGTAATAGAACACTACAATAAAAGTAACAGTACGCCTGACGTTGAAGAACAACCTGCGCCATTAAAAAAAAAAGAAGCTACGGTATTACAATTCCCTTCCGAGGAGGTTACATCTGTATCGGATGGTTCAGACATTGAGCCTAGTATCGATAGCCCTGTTTTACCTCCTAGCATTGAAACTATGCCAGACCAAATTGTTAACGAACCGATTGCGGATTTGTACGAGCAATACAAAGGGGCAGGTAAAATCAAACCGGCACAACAACAAATAATAGAATCAAAACTCGAAGCCCAAAAGAAGGGCGACAGAGGTTTTTGGGAGACCGCCATTGCCGTAACCGAAGGTTACTTCAAGACTGGCGTAGCTACTCCTATGTTCCAATACGACAACAAAGAAGACCTACTAGCTAAAAGACAACTAAAAAATAAGGTAGACTTTTTATCCGAACTACCAGAGGAAACATTAGTTGAATTAAAAAGCTATGCAGGCGAAAAGATAACTGAACTAGAAGATTCAAATCTGAACGTATTGGCCGAAAATAAGATGATGGAAGAGAGAAGTAAGAAACTTTCTAATGAAATGAAATACCAAGTACAAGGTATTACCCGTCTTCAAGAAACAGGCCAAGATATACCAGAGGACGTTGTAGAGGCTTACCAAAAAAATTACTTGGAGCTACAGGCCATTTCATCTACATATAACAACAATATAGACTCTATAGAAAATAACAACGAAGATATCGGTGATTTCTACGAAGAGGTAAACTTGCTTAAAAAGAACTATGGTGGTTTAGACTACTATAAGGATATGGCTAGGCTTACTTCTGCTAGTATGATGGCAGGTGCCGCAGAGATGGGACTGACTACACAAGAAATGGTGACTAAGCATACCGGAATGAAGCTGTTTGCAGATGCCCCGTTCGACCAAGAGGATATTACAGAGTTTAGGGCAGAGATAGCCGACCAACAAGAATTACAAAAGCCTAATATGTCGGTATCGGATATCGAGAGTATGGGAGACTTTGGCGGTTGGTTAGGAGAACAAATAGCTACACAGCTACCAGTACTTACTGTATTAGCTGCATCTGGTGGTACAGCAGGCCTAGGTTTACTAGGAGTTAGTGCTGCCGGTCAAAAAATCGGAGAATTAGAGGTAAAAAGAGAAGAGGCAAACGAGACTATAAAGTCTATGAACGACTTACTAGAATCTGGACAAGAGTTTACAGAAGAGGAGTTAAAAGATATAGACGGTGCTATAGCAGAAGCTACAAAGGTTACAGAAATATCTCAAGACGAGATGTATCTAGCAGGCCTAGGTAGTTTTGCTTTAGAAGTACTTACCGAGAAAGTTACACTAGGAATCTTATCAAAAGGAAAGAGGGCCTACACAGCAGCCAAAAACTCGGGCGGTGCGTCATGGAAAGAGTTTGGTAAAGGTATAGGCAGGTCTTTTACGGGAGGATTAGAAGAAGGTGGAGCCGAATTTGTAAACCAAGTAGGTGGAAATCTTATAGACATTCTTTACCTTAATGACCCAGACGTACATATATTTGACGGTGCTATAGATGCACTTGCATCCGGTGGAGCAATGGGTTGGGGTATGAAGTTTGCACCAATGGCATTAGGTATGGGGGCTAAAGCTTTTGTACCTAAAGAAGTTACTGCTAAAATGAAGTCAGATATTAACAAGATATCCGAGCTTAACAATGAATTAGAAAGTAATGAAAACCTTGACAACGAGACCAAGAAAGTTATAAAAAGTAAAATAGAAAAGCTTAAAGAAGATGTAGCTAAGGGTATGAAGAAAACATTTGGGGATGTTTCTAAGATGCCTAAAGAAAGTATTGCAGAACTTGTAGAGCTTGATAAAAAAGCGAACAGTATAGCCAAGAGGGTACAAGAACTACAAAAGAGCAACATTAACAAAGAGTTAAAAGCTGAATTTATAGCAGACCTTAAAAGAGATATTGACGCAATAGCAAAAAGAAAACAAGAAATACTAGACGAAAAAGGTGGGATTAAACCAGAGACACAAGAAACAGTCAAAAAAGAGTTCCCAGATAGGGAGACATTCGCAGGCACCTTCGAGGGAGCAGCTAAAGATGGAGAGACAGACGGAACTGTTCAAGAGGAAACAGGAGAAGATACAGACAACGTTGAAAATGTTAGACCTAGGGTTAAACTAAAAAAGCAATCCAAAGGAATCTATACGGACACTATAAACGACTACACCGTAAATAAAACGGAAGAAGGTAGTTGGGAAGTACGTACAGAAGAAGACTCTAAAGGTAAACGTGGCAACACGGTACTAGGTAGCTTTAAAACTTTGAAAGAAGCTACAGCTTACCTACAAGAACAAACCGATAAAAGGTCTGAACTTTTGGCCCAATCTCAAAAAGAAGCCAACTCCGGAAACTTATTCGAGAACAACGAAGGTAAGTCCAAATTCAACTGGCGTAAAATGTTATCAGGTGTCCCTGTATTGACTTATATAGATGAAATAACTTTCTCTAAAGCAGCTAAGGCCATAGAAGATAAATTAGCTTACTACGGCAACAAGGCGTTTTTAGGTCAATTTACAATACAACCAGACGGTACAGTTGGTAGAACTAGGACACAGAGGAATGCGATAGCTCTTAAAAACTTTGGTATAGAGTTGGTAAATTCTACAGTAGTGGGCGTAGCCAACGCATCCAACAGTCTCTATAAAGGTTCTTTAAGAACTGACTCTGAAATAGCGTCAAGTAGAAAAGTAGAAGGGTACCAAAAAAGAACATTAATGGACGCAAAGGTTCTTACAAAGAATTTAGGCGACATGATTAATAACGACCCAGATTCAGCTAAAAGAGTCCACCAAGCACTAGACCCGGATATTTATGATGAAACGGTTAAGTACGAAGATTTGAACGAAGGGGAAAAAGCCTTATTCGATACTCTAAGGTCTATTAATCAAGCTACCCACGAGTTGAACTATAAAAATGGTTTTATCTCTAAAGAGACGTTTGATAAATATGATGGTAAATATATTGGTAGGGGTTATGAGGTACACGAAGATGGTTTGACCGAAACCGAAAGAGAAGTAATGGTTAACACTAGGTTCTTTGGTAATATTTATAAGCAAAGACAAGAGATTAACCAATGGATTATGGACAACACTTTGAACGACCCAATCTATCTAACAATGAATAGAATGGTACGTAGCCAAAGGAATGTTATAGTTAAAGACTATGCCGACTTTATAGCCACTAAATACGGGGTTAAAGAAAAGCCGGACAGGGGAGTATTCACACAACTTACAGGTAAATCTTACGGTAAGCTTGACGGCATGTGGATTCCTAGTAACGTTGCGGAGGATTTTAAGGGGTACTTCTTTAATAATTCATTCTTAGACGGTGCTTACCAAGCTCTGAACATCTATAACCAAAGTCTTTATAAGCAATTTATGAAGAGGTTTCATACGGTTTACTCTCCTCTAGTACAGGTAGGTAACTTTGTATCTAACTTAGCTTTCGCTACGGCAGCAGGTGTTAATATCATGCAATTAGGTATGAATATAGGGCCGGCATTTAAAGATTTAAAGAATAAGACAGGAGATTTTGAGGCAGTTATGCAAGAGGGTATTATAGGCTCTAACGTACTTGAAAAAGATTTACAGTTATCTAAAGAAGCTAAGAATCAACTTTCAAGTGGGGGGCAGTCTAAGATATTACAATTAGATGCGTTTGCTAGACGAGCGTACTCTGCATCCGATAACGCTATGAAATTAGCAGCATATAAGTCTTTAAAGCAAGCGGGCTACAACCATGAAGAGTCTGTACAAAGGGTTTATGAAGGTTTCCAGAACTATGCCTCTGTAGGTAAGATTTGGGACATATTCAGTAAGTTCCCTGTATGGGGTTCCGATTATATAAAATTCCAAGGGGATTTAAACCGTATAGTTAAAAATGCGGTGACTAAGAGACCATTGACTACGGCTACGTTCTTATACGGACTTAACCTTATAGCTATGGTGGCCAGTAAATTGTCGGGAGAAGAAGAAGAGGAAAGGGCTATTAGAGAGGGTAGAACATTTATACCTAAGATACAAACGTTCTTAGGAGATTCTCCATTAATATTTAGAGTGGGTGATAGTGAAGTAAACCTAGCACGTTACATATCTCCTTATTATAAATACGACATAGGGGCCGAACATTGGACGGAAGCAGTGGCCAGTTACTCACCAGTAAACCTAAGTTATAACGAAGAGACTGATTCTATGAGAATAGTACCATCGGATGTAGCTTTAGGCTCTATTTGGGCAGCCTTTGTAGATAACAAAGATTTCCGTAACAAGATAATAACTGACCCCGATTACAGTATTTATACAGGCTCTACGGCAAGTACGTCTCAAAAGCTTACTAACAGGGTTATGTATGTTCTTAGGAGCCAAGTACCTTTATTCTCTTTCGGTAACGATTTAGTTTTATCGCAGGCATTTGGAGAAGATTACTACGGAAGGACTACCGACCCTGCCAAAGTATTATTATCTAGGATTGTTAAAATACAAACATGGGACGATAGTACTACGGCAAAACAAGTTGTAAAAAATTTGAAAGGTATAAGCTATGAAGTGAAGGGATTGAAAACTCAAAGGTCTTCTATAAGTAATAATTACGATAAAGAAGTAAGAGAGCTTAATAAGAAACTAGAGGCCGGAGAAATAAACGAGGCCAAGTTTAATAATTCTGTGGAAAGTGCGTCTGACGGATTTGAAAAAAGAAGTGCTGCATTAGCAGAAAAAGAAGCAAAGGTTCAACAAGAGTTTAACGAACTACAAGAGAACGTCAAGTCTCTAGGAGTAGATTTTAAAACTATACTTAGCAAAGCTAAAGATTAATAACTAAAAAACCCCCAACCAATTAAGGAAGGGGGTTATTTTTTATGGGAAAGATTCCCTGTAACATCGTAACTAAAGTTTCTTTAAGTTAATAGACTTAACAAAAGGGTTCAATGCCGATATTACGGCTACATCATTTAATGCCTGTGGCATAGATAGTACAGAGAATATTATAGAAGGTCTTGTTATTACTTTAGTATCTCCTCCTATCCATTTTATAACGTAAGAGTCGTCGCCAATAGGCTGTAGTTCCCTTGAATCAAAATGAACTGTAATCTCTATGTAATCCGATTGTTTTGGTCTCATACCGCTATAGAGTTTAGCTTGTTAAAAACTTTGTAGGATGCGCTAATCTCTTTAGCGACCTTTAGGATATTCTTTTCTACCTTTGTTACGGCCTCTTTAGATACATCCTGTGGTATAACTGCAATCCTCTTGCCCAACTTTAGCTCTTCTCCCTTGAAAGGGTTTCCGGTGCGCTCTATAAGCTCTACCCAACCTTTAGTAGGTAAGTGTCCAGTCTCTTGTTCTATAGCCCCTGCATAGATTGTAACTTGGTCGTAATTTTCGTCCTCGTACACCTCTATCTTATTCATAGAACCAGTTTTATAATCTATAATTTTGGTAACTACGCTGCCGGCATCCAGTTTAATACCGTCTCTTAGAAGGTCGTTGGTATCTATAAACCCTTTAACAAAAAACTCACCGAAGTCCCAAACGATTTCTCGCTCGAACTGGTCTAGTCTTGTTACTTGGGATAGTAACTCTAGCTCTTCTGGACTGAACCCGGAGTAATCATTATTCTCTAATGCCTCCCCTATCATGGAGCCAAACTCCGTGTAAGCATTCCCATCGAAACGCTCCCCAAGGAAATACGATTTTATGTAACCCTTCTTTTCATTTTTCCACTTATTATACTGGCTATACGAAATATAACTCTTTCCTTCTTTATTCTTTTTCGGTAGTACTATTGACATTCTCTGTGTATGTTACAAATATTCCTATGCTGTTATAAGTTTCGCTATTGTTCAGGTTGGTGTTATTTTCAAACTCGTGGTTAGAATTTGAATAAGTAACTACCGGAACCATATCAACGATGACTAAATCTCCTTTAGGTGCATCCTGCCAATCCAAGAACTCCTTGTTTGTATTGAATACCTTATAATTAATCTTCATCTTTTCCTAAGTATTTAAAATTACGTCTGCTCTTGTTGTCGGGGTAATTCTTTACGTCTTGCTTAACTTCGTAATACCTTACTTGAGAAATCCATGTCTCACTCTTTCCGTCGAACATCTCGACGTAGTAAGGGTAATCTCCTAACTCTTTACCTACTACTTTTATTCTACCCATATTATTCCTGTCTAACTAATTTAAAGTCTCCGTAAAACAGAGACCCAGATAAACATATCTGTTCTTCTTCTATATCCATTATTATGCTGTAAATAACTCCTTAATTTTTTTCTTGGTTATGGTAGTCTCTTTACCTTTTGCACGGCAAGGTAAGGCATTTAAAATATCCATTGCTCTACCTTTATCGGTCTTGTTCATCTTAGAAATCATTTCCGACAATTGTTCTGCTATCCTAGGGGTATACTCTCCGCCCGCAAAGATATAATCTAACACTCCCACAGGCTCCTCTTCTATAACCTCTGCCGTCTCTAGTGGGTCTTCCGCTCTTAGTGCCATAACTATGTTTATGACCGCTACAACATCCTTCTCACAATAGTTTATAATCCTATCTATTCCTCCGTGCCAGAATAATCTACCTACATCGGAGCCACTAATGTCGTCTTTAGGGGAATCTATACCTAGGGCAGCGCATACTGAAATAAGGGTAGACATTTTGAATGCCGTTCCTTTCCATAACGTTGCTGTGTCCATGGCAGATACCTCCCAAGGTTTTAGATGGGCTACATCAAATAAGATGTGTGGCAATAACCTATGCACCATACACCTCTTGGCTACAAACGGAATATCGAATCCCGTAATAACATGACCGCATAGAAAAGTCTTATTGTTAGTAAAACTTGAGATAACCTCGTTAAACTCTTCTAGGAGCAACTTCTCGTCGTCATTCTTAAAGCTCTTGATGCGTATTTTACCCTTACGTACCACACCTATAGAGATGCATGCAATACGGCCAAATTCTGCGTGTAGTGGCGCCTGTTGTAGGTAGCTACCTGCTACGTCCTCTATTCCATTCTTTATACAGTGGTATTCCCAAGCATCCCATAAGAGAGTGTCTCTTATAAGTTCAGGTACAGATGGTGCCGTCTCTATATCGAAGAATAGAAAATCTTCTATGTTTTGTTTTCTTAAAATTCTCATATTTGAGTATCTATTAAATTAAATTAAATGGCCCCGTTAATCTGGGGCCAATATTATTATTTGTTTACTGCTATTACGGCTTCCGTGGTAAGGAATGTACTGGCTACGGACGATGCGTTTTCTAATGCACACCTAGTAACTTTCTTAGGGTCTATAATACCCTCCTTCATCATGTTAACGACTTCACCCGTTTTAACATTGATTCCTTCCCCTGCTACCGGTTGAGCTACATACTCCATACCTGCATTACTACAAATCTGGATTACTGGCGCATAACAAGCATCCAATACTATATCATAACCTAGTTCAAATGCTGTAAGGCTCTTTTCGATAGTGCCTTGGGTCAAATATGCAGCAGCATTGTCTAATGCTATACCTCCACCAGATACGATACCTTCTTCAAGGGCTGAACGGGTAGCATTAATACTATCCTCTATCCTATCCTGCTTCTCCTTTAACTCGCTATCAGACTTGGCTCCTATGTACAATGTGGCTACACCACCTGTAATACGGGAAAGCCTTTCTTGAAGGTCTGCCTTATCGAGTTTATTCTTAGTGGCCTCGATCCTCTCTTTAAGTTCAGCAACAAGATCAACTAAGTTATCCGCATTACCTACCAACAAAGTTTCGGTTTCAGATACCACTACCTTACTCAAACGTCCTAACACTTCTGGACGAAGTTTAACGCCATCTACCTCGGAAACAATTGTCGCCCCTGTAAGGATAGCGATATCTCCTAATAAATCTTTTTCTATTTTAAGGATTTGAGGTGTCTTTACAACACATACTCTATCCTTTAGAGGGCCTTTGTTAATATTCTCCATTATTGTACCCAATACAAATGGGTCAATATCGTCTGCAATAATTAAGAGCTTGTTCTGTGCCTGTGAAAACACTTTCTTAAATAGGTTAACCACTGCATCTCCTTTTTCTAGCTTACCCCTGTGGAGTAATACAAAAGGCTCTTCGAGTTCACATACATCCTTTACACGGTCTGTAACAAACCCAGGGTGGTAATACCCACGGTCAAGCTGTACACCGTCACGTAATTCTACGTAAGTGTCGGATGTATCGGAAATAGCGGCAACTACTGTACCATGCTTTCCGATCTTATTAAAGGCCTTAGCTATGATTTTACCTAACTCCTTATCACCGTTGGCCGAAATGGTTGCAACGTTCTCCAAGTTAGCTTTGGACACTTTCTTAGACACTTTGTCCAAGTAAGCAACAACGTCTATAGTTGCTTGGTCAATACCTTTTTTAAGCTCTACAGATGATAGGTTAGGATCCTCTGTAAGTAATTTTAAACCACTTTCGAAAATCTTCTGTGCAAGAACTGTAGCCGTAGTGGTACCATCTCCTGCGTAGTTGTTAGTACGCCTTGCAGCCTCTTTAACCATCTCGGCCCCGATTTTCTCGAACTCCTCTGTAGGGTTAATAGCTCTGGCAATAGACACACCGTCCTTAGAGATGATGTAGCTATACCCGTTACCTACCTTTACAGGAAAAATAACATTTCGGCCTTCTGCTCCTAGCGATACCTTTACGGCATTCGCCACTACATCTACACCTCTCTTTAGGGCCTCCCTAGCCTCTTCGTTGTACTTAATGATTGTATTCATGTATTTAATTTAATTTACTTAGTTCGTTTTCTTTCTACGAATTGTACCCTTGTTCCGGTCTCTCCTTGCTTAATGACCTTCTTTTCAAATTTCATGAACCTGTAGGGGCCGATTTTACTAACTACTAACTTGATGCCTTTTTTATTATTAAAAGGTCTTGTTGAGGTTATACCACTAGCCTCTCTTCTAGCTTTTCTATTAGGGCCATACCCCCCGTACTTAAATAGTATAGGGTTTATAAGGTCTCCATTAGCATCGTACGACTTAACGTACGGAGTATTCGTTGTTACTTCGCTCATATAATTGCTACTAAACTTCCGAAAGGAACTGCAAAGTGTTCCGATTCATTAAACTTTATTTTACCTTTTTCCCGAGGCTCTACATAATAAACGTGGTCTCCAACTTTTGGGACATTAACTTTATCCTCGGCATTTTGTAACTCTTGTGATACAGCGATTACTTCTGCCCTTGGCAAATAGTCGCCCTCTGATTGCCACTCCACTCCGCTCCCTTGGTCAACCGTAGTTACCGTATAACGTCTAAGAAGTACTCTATCGTTTAGTAATCTCATATTACTTTTTTGGTTTTAGTTCGGGTTGTTCCGGAGATACTGCCTTTTTAGCAGCACCTATAGATTGTTTAAGTTGCTCTAACTCTTGTAAATCTTTGTGTACTCCTTGTAAAGCTGTCATAATGTAGCTAGTCTCTTGTAAATTAAAAGACCCTCTTTGTGTTGCTTTGTCTAGTGCTTCTTGTAATACTTGGTAATTCTTCATTTGTTATAAAAATTAAAGGTTAAATTAAATCGTTTCCTGTTGTCCATTTCAAATACTCCCTATTTGAAATCTTATATTGTGTTCCGTCTATGTTACACTTCATAAGTCTTTGTATAGTTCCGGCAGAAGTGATGGTATCTCCTAGGTAAGCCAAGTCGTCAACTTCTCCGCAAGTGGGGCAACTGTATTTGCCGTTACCTACCGCTACACCTAAGTGAGCCGCATGCCTCATATAAGGAATCATTTTTACGTAAACTTCCTCTGTAGAGACAATATCTCCGACGTTGTAAACCTCCATCTTCTTTAGATACTCTTTTTGTTGAGCAGGTGTACCATACTGTACCATTTCCCACATCAACAGACCTTCGTGGCCTAGCTTCATTGTAACGCCAAAGAATTTACAAAGGTACTTTAGTGCGTATGAGGGTAGCCTAGCTATCCTTTTCATTTGCTTCTGTAAATCTAGCGACTTGACAAACATATTGACGTGTAATCCGTGCTTCATTGCACGAGCGTTAATCCATCTGTTATCAAAGTTGTTATTATTTACGCCAACTACTACGTCTGCCTTATTATATTCCTCTAAGAATACTTGTACTAATTCTTTATCGTCGTGGTCTTCGTCCCACGTTTTAGTGTGTACTTTATTATCTCCAAACCATTTCCACGCTACTGTGATAATCTTAGGCTCGTCTATAATATTGTTACCGTTTATGAACTGCTTACCTGACCACCAAACGTCGGCTCTTAGCCTAGGAGTCTCTATATCATAGATAAGGATTTTAGCTCCGTTGGAAATGTTTTTAACCATTACTCCAATTTCTAATTCCTTGGCCCAACTTCTTATAGACCTACCCGTTACTCCAAACTTTTCAGATAACTGTTCTTGTGCATCCTTTCGGGAAACTCCCTCTGTAGAGTATAGTTCTATAATTAGCTCTTTATCCTCTACCGTCAAATCTTTATACGATTTCGCCATTTACTATTTGTTCTTTTAAAATGTTAAGTCTTGTTCTTATAGACTCGATCAATTCTATACACTCTATCCTATCCATATCCACTAGGGATTCATTTAGATTAGATACATCCATGTGAATATCCTCGGTCTGATAATTGATAATGCGGATTCTCCGGCTGTCTATTGTTTCTTTGCTCACAATGCTTTTATAAGTTTTATAGTTTCTGACCGGTCTTTTATATTCCTTGGAACAAAACACACCGTATCTAGCTTCTGTTTTAATAAGTATTTTTTGAATAACCTCCACGTTCTACCGAAATCCGGAAAAGATCTACCTTTTATTTCTATAACCCAAGTAAGGGGTTCCCCGACTGGCGGTGTAAAGTCTGGCGTGTAAACTGCCCTACTGAACCTCTTACCTCCTCTGTCTTTAAAGTCCCCCTTACCGTTTAGAAATCTTTCATAACTAGTGTTGGGGGACGTAAAAGCTGCATCGAGTTCAAACTTTTGTCCTTCGTATGCAAAAGGTATTTTGTGTTCTTCTAATAATTTGTACATCTCTCGTTCTGACATAGAACGGAAGTAAATTCCTTTGTAAGTTACCCTCTTTGCTTTAGTCTGACTATTAGCACGTTTAGGGGTTTTTTTAGTTTTTATTGCCATGGTTAAATATACAAAAAATAACCCTAACTTCCAAAGAATTTCCTACTTATTTTACAGGGCATCCACCTATTCCACAAGCTCCTAGCTCCTCGACGTCATCTTCGTTGATTTCTACGGTCTCTATAGTCCTAACTAACCCTGAAAGGTACTCATACTGCTCCTTTGTAATGGGTTCGAAAGGTGCTTGTGCAAATCCGTGTCCGGAATACAATAGGAAGCTAACAGTTTTGAAATTGCCGTTAAAGTTTTCCTCTAGGTATTCTTTCAACTCTTGTAACTCTTCCTTCTTATAATAAGCTGTAACAGATACAGAGTTATCAGACCAGTTCTTCTGCATAAACTTAACCATATCCAACTGCTCGAATACAGTAAGGTCGTCTGCCGATACAACACCGTCTGGGTACTTACAAGGGAACTCCGCTACAATCGTACTCCTATCATCCGTACCATCAAAATTCTTTTGGTACTCTGTGTGGTAGCCGTGGGACTTGATTACCTCAACTAAAGGAGAATCGGATGAAATCCTAATCCTTCTAATGAAGTACTGTCCTGATGTGGCCGGGTGTACGCCTGATGTAACGCCTGCTAACAGTGACAATGTACCAGACGGTTTTACCGTAGTTAATTTAATAGACTCTGGGAAATTATTGATACTGGAATACTCCTTATCGTAGGCACGAAGGTACGTATAAGCAGGGTCGAGCCAACTTAATTGCTCTTCACTAGACATCATAACCCCTGTGATACCGATACCCATTCTCATGTTCTTGTTAACAATATCTTGCGTCTCTATGTGATGACACTTTAAAGCCAAAGAATGTTTGTTAACTCTGTACAACATAGTCATTACACGTTTGAACGTTGAATAGTCCTTTATGTTCGGTAGATAAATTTCAGCCAAACAGCATGTCTCGTGGTTTGCCAGACTTTGTTCTGCACACGGATTATATCCTTCAACTTCTGGGTCTGGATATTGAGTCTCCCCTAACCTACCTACCTTCCTAGATAAATCTAAGTTAATAAGCCCATAAGGTTCTCCTTCTTTGTAGGTGTCCCAAAACTCTTCGGGTAAATCCCTAACATTCGCTACGTCAACAGAATTATTACTCATTGCCCTCCAATTAGGAATATCTCCCAAAGACCAAGTTTTAGCTTTAAGGTACTCTAGGTCGTCATAATCTCCAATAGCAATTTGAGCAGAACGCCTAACATTACCTGCAACCACTATCATACCTATGATATTCATAATATCCAAGCAATCAACAGGGCTTACCTGTTTGTTCCTTTTATTATCCAATACGCCACAGATTAAGTCCATACCTTCTACAAGGATATTAGCTCCCGATGCCGTACCCCCGAAACCTGTAATAGGCTCTCCTGCTCCCCTTACTAATTGAGTAGAGTAGGTAAAACCTTCTCCGGAGTAGAAATAAGCTTTGAGTACCTTACCTAGAAGTTTTACCCATCCTTCACGACTATCCGGTACAATAAAATCTGCACCTGCATCGTTAGACCTTTCTATCTTTATCCTCTTCTTGTGTACCTTTGGTAACTTGTAAACGTGTTCCCTCTTGATAGAGTAACCTACTCCGGAGCCTAGCATAAGCATATCCATGGCCCAAGTAAACGGCCTGATAGGGTCGTCTATTACCACAAAGGCGCAGTTTTGAAGCGATGGTAGTCCTAGTTGGTCTACTGTCTTTGTACCCAACTGCCACATAAACCTTCCGGCCACAGAACCCCACATATTGTGTCGCATATCTCTGTAGAACTCTTGTTCTTCCTCGTTGAGGTTTAGTTTTAATTGCCTAGAGATTCCTTTAAGCTCTCTCTCCACGGTATCGGAAAATGTTTCCTTTCCACCGCCTTTCAAAGGCCTAGAATAAGTCCTTGAATAAGTGATTAAGCCTAAGTCTCCCCATGCAACCTCTCTTTGTTTCGTCATTAATTTGTAATATTTAATTGTTAATGCACGTCTGCGTATGTTTTTCCGAACTGTACGTCTACAGTTATATCTATGTTTAACCTAAGGAGGTCGTTTACCTTATCCATAGATTCCTCTACTATAGTCCTAGCCTCGTCTTCTTGGCCTTCTGGGACTAAGGCTACCATTTCATCGTGGTACTGTAGGAAGGGTATAATACCGTCCTTCATCATAAATTTAAGCCAAATATCGAACACGAATGCCCCTGTACCTTGGTTTAGGGTACTAAAAATATCCCTTTCCGATCGGACAGAATACCATAGCCTGCTTACAGGGTTTAGTAACCACATTTGGTCGTCTATAGTTTTAACCTCTATATCGTTAGGTAGCTGTTTAATAGACCAATTCCTGTCCCAATAAGATTGAATTAGTTCCTTAGACTCTTTAGTCTTCATTCCTACGGTCTTCCCAAGCTTCTCGGCACCTACTCCATAAATACAGGAATAGTTTGCCACTTTGTAAACATGTCTTATAGGCTTTAACCTATCTTGGGTTTCCTTATCTCCCTCTTTGTACAATACTAATTCATCTTCTGTAATAGCACCGGCACGTAGGGCTAAATCCAAGTGCGGATCGAACCCCTCTTCCATTTGCTCTATAACATAGTCTGGGTCGTAGTCGTACATATAATGCCTCTTGGTACTATCCTCTAAAGAGGCTATATCCGAGCCAAGTACAACGTAACCTTCTGGCGCTACAACACACTCTCTAATTATCTGACCATCCCTAAGATTAGCTGCAACAGCCTCCTCTTTAGACATACCTGAATCCATGGCCTTTTGAATATCTCCACTTACCCCGGGCAAGTTTACAATAGGCTTAGAGTGCCTTAACCTCAACGTGTTAGTAAAGCCTGCTGCCCCTGCTATACAATAACCATCTTCGTCAACGGTATCAAGAAAGCCGTTTAATACTCCTAGTCTGTGATTTATAACAGTAAGTCCGTCCAGTTCGTTTATTGCAGGGTCTTTACTTGCTAAATCAAGGACACTAGAGCAAAGCTCTCTATCTTTGTTCCTTATTTGAGGTACAGGGCCGTTAGCTCCATCGTTAAATATCTCTGGCTCCCAACCTAAGCTAAATAGCCAATCTTTCACTTGATTAGTTGAACTAGGATTAGCGGTATTATAAACCACCTCTGTTGTAAGGGGTAATCCCTTCTCCTTTATAAACTCGTACCACTTTTCAGCATTAGCGGATAACTTGCTCTCCTCCACCTCTGTTGTACTTAGTGGTAATTTCTTAGCATTTAGGTACGCTACCCATTTCTCTCCAATCTTAGATAACTCTCCATCGGACTTGTACATCTTTTTAGGCGCCTCTTTAACCCTCACGTTGTACATTTGTGATGGCCTTGATTTAATGATTGGCCCCGGTGGCATAGCTTCTATTAGAGCCTCTTCTTTCTCTTTCAACATTGGTGTAAGTATTCCGATATTCTCTCGTACTTTATCAACATCTATTTTAGTAAGAATCCTTTGTTGCTCTACTAAACAGTCCATCTTGAACATTAAGTATTTAATCAAAGAATTTGCACGTTTAGAGCTTCCGTATAACTCGACTAACCTAGATAAGATATCTTCCCATAGTGCTATGTTAATCTTAACGTCCTCTTCGCATCTGTGCTTATAATCTTCGTATGTAAGGTTCTCCCAATCTTCTATTTCTGGTTTATCTATACCATAGTCTTTACCAAAGGCTTTTAGCCCAAAAGTTCCATTACGACGTTCTGGGAAAATATACCATGCCAAAGCTAAAGTGTCTATCACCCTAGCCTCTACCTTAAACCCTAATACTCTTTCAAGTTCTACGGAATCGAACATCTTAAAGAAATGCCCCACTACAGTATTGTCCGGATTCTCCATAATATCTTTCATCGTATCATAGTCCGGTGTAGATTTAACCTTCCACTCTCCGTCGTTGTCTTTATATCCTACCGACATAACGTGTACCTTTGTAGATAACAGTCCATCGGTTTCAATATCAATTACGTATAGTGCCATATTATTTCCAGTTTAATGCTTTTGAAATTATGGGTAGTTCTTCTACCATCATTGCTTTTATATCCTTAGCAATAAGACGTATCTCCTTTTGAGCGTGTTCGTCGTCTCTAATATCTAAGAAATGTATCCAAGAGCGTATAGTTCCGGTCATAAAAATAGTAGTTGATGTTGCCATCGGTAATACCATCCTAGCACACTCCCTAGCGACCCCTGCTCGTAGTAAAGAGCTATATAACCTTTGGGCTACTTCTAAATGATACGCTATAGCTTCGGAGGCATATACTTTGACTATTGTATCAAAACCGTCTTCATCGTGTAAAACGGGGTCAAAAACTTCTGTGCTACTTTGCCTGTTATTAGTAGCTTGTTGCCTCAACTCTATAGGCTCTATCTTATCTACTACGGCATATCTTTGAGAAAACTCTTGGAAGGTAAAACTTCTATGACGTATAAGCTGTATGCCTATAGCCTTAGAAGTCTCTATCTCGAATGTTATATGCCCATGTTCAAAAGGACTCCAATGCTTATTAGCTATAAGGTACTTCAATAGGGCCTCTGGTTTAGCTGCCTTATCCTTCCTTGAACTAGATACCCTTGCTATCTCTACTATCGTTTTTTCAGCGTCGGGAGTAATCGTTGTTAACTTTACGTTCATTATACTATATCCTTTAAATTAGTGATTCTTTTAAACCCTACATTATGCCTACTGTTGTGTGGCCTATCCATAAGGAATGTACAGATACCTGCTTCGTTAAGACTTCTGAAATTATCAAAAGAGTCATCTACGAACATATCTAAACCTTGCTCTAGGGCTACTACGACCTTAGTTCTTTCCGGTGTAGTGGTGTATACAGGTTTAGCAGGGAACCCGTGCAAGTCTAACCACCTTTGTGAAACCTCTGTGCTAACGGGACGTGATGTAATGTAGCAATGTGGCTCGAAAGGTATGTCGGTAGGCTTGATAAGCGGTTTCAACCCTAAGTAGAAATCCTCTAATGTTCCAACTTTCTCCATCTCTCCAAACTTCTCCATTAATTGTCTATCGAACCACCAAGAGGTAGGCTCTTCCTTAATACCATGCAACTCTCTCCAAGCTCCCAACCAATCTGCAAGAACTTCATCTATGTCTAAACCAATCTTAGTTTCGTCAAGGTAAGCATGCTGCCTATCATCCCCTTGTGGGAATATCTTATAGTAAGCCGATAAAAAGTGAGCATTACATTGTAGGTGGTCGATATGCAACTCGCCTGTCTCACTATCAAAGTCTTCACCGGCCTCTATCGCTGCCAAGTGTCGTTTCAACGATTGTATAACGTCGCTCCACTTCATACCTCTCTCCCAATTATGGGGTGCATACTTCTTAGCTCCCTTGGTAAGCACTCGTACAAGACCTTCTGTTGCTACAGGGTGCTGTAGGTCATACCTTAACTTGTCATTATTGTAGCGTAATCCGCCACCATCTTTAGTAAGTTTTGTAGCAGCTTGTTCAGTCGTTATTCGATATTCCGTGGTTTCGTCGGCAGGGTATAAATCCTCGGCCCTTTGAGGAATTACGTCTAACCTCTTTTTTTGCTCCTTTCTCAAGGAGTTCTCTAACCACTCTTCCCATTTTTTTCCTGAATCACTCATATTTATTTTGATTTAATTGTTATTAAAAGTAAACAGCTTGCCGTACCCATCGACAAAACCACAAACTATTGTTTCGAAATCGTCGTAGCTATACCTAATAAAGAAGCTGTCTCCGCTCTTCATAAAAACTTCAACAGCCTTTTCCTCGGCATATTGCCAAGACTCTACATTAGTTAAATCTATACTCCTAGAGGCCCATGTCGTTTTCTGCCCACTAGGGGGTAACTTATCTACTGTCCAAAATGATTTATAGATAGCCATAATTTAATTGAATGCGTCTGTAGGGTCTATTTTGGGTAATGGTTTAGACTCTATTTTTCTTCCTTTCTTCGTTTGAGCTTTGTACATTGGGTTGTGTCCTCCTGAATCGAAATACCCCGTAAAACCGTCTACAGTTTTGTAAGCTAAGGCTACTGACTCGTTAGAGGGCGTTACGCTACCTCCGGTACTCGGGTCTTTAACTTTTTCAGACCTTATCTCCATCATTCTCCTTAGTTGGGGAACTCTGTGATTAGTTACCCTGTGATAGGTTAAAAATCCATCAGACCTATTGGCGAACATATTACCTCCTATGGCATCGTATTTAGTTGGGGCCTTAATATATCCCTCTGCATCCCTTGGCGCTCTTGTTGCCTCTGTTATAGGGTGTACTGACATAAATATCGACATCTCTTGTTTAGAGTAGATGTTCAACCTAGATAAAAGGTCGTCATTGTAATTGTAACTGTTCTTACCGTCAGGTTTTTTGAAATAAGAAAATGGGTCGATAAACAACCCGTCTAAATTATAAACCTGTGATAATCTTTTAGCCCTCTCTAACACATCCTCTACAGTATAAAAAGTCTCGTTCTTAAAGACAAAAAAGTGGTTGTGCATAAAATCCTTGAACAACTGTAACTCATGTCTATTATTCTTATACTCGCTAACGGGCTTTCCGCATAGCGCTTCTAGTAAGTACCTTTTTACTGTAGAAACATCGTTCTCTCCACAACATATGGCAAATTTCTTACCATATAAGGTAGCTAATGCTACTAGCTTATGTAATACCATAAAAGTCTTACCTACTCCTTCAAAGGCTAATATGAAGTTAAGAGTATGTTCTTTGTATACGAAGTAGGGGTCTAGTTCCGGCCAACCAAAAGATAATCCTAATGGTATTGTTCCGTCTATAAACTGCTCTAACTTCTCTTCGTCCTCGCCTGCCCAAGAAATAAAAGATAAATCATCTACCTCTTTTTTATCAGAGTCGCTATTAGAGTCACTACTGACATTTGTTCCATGTCCTAACTTCCCTAGTTCACGGTAGCCTTTTTTATAATTCCCCTCTTGCTCTATTATACAATAAATGGCGGAATTGCTGTAGGGTTTTTCGGTCTCGAAGTCCGTAGAGGTAGAAAATACATAAAGAAAGCAGCCATCTAAATTATAGGTGGCCGATACTCCGTCTCTTCTTTTCTCTGGTCTTTTTAAATAAACCCACTCGCTATCCTCTCTTAATATCTCCCAACCATTTGCTTCTAAAATATCTAAACCTATGTCTGGGTCGTTATTATAGTCTGGGAATGGGTCGTTGTACTCTCCATCGGCATAGAAAGTCTTCTTAGCTCGTATTCTTTCGTCATATAATTTGGAAGTGGTAATTAATACGTTCCTTTCATACTCCTCTAAAAATTGAATATCTGTAAGGCTTCCGTAGATAATCTTATATCCGTCAGAAGGGAAGCACTTTACGTAGCCTCCCTGTCCTCTGGTCTCTATGATAACCTCTTTGTTTTCCTTAGATGCTAATTTTTTATTGCCTTCTACGACTGACGTTCTGTACAATACGTGGTAGCCACCGCTTTTAGTTTGTGCCACCACGAGCTTTCTTAATATGTTCTTAGGTATTTTAGACTTCCATTCGGCCCAAACCTCGTCTGCATTGTCTAATACATCTAAGTCTAGGTCTATGACCTCTAATCCACCTGAAACAGAGCCGGTACCAATGCCTATCTCCTCGAAATTATACTGGCTTAAATCCTCGTTGATCGGGTCTACCCAACCTTTTATATTTGGAATCTTTTCGCCCTTATCTAGTGGGACAGGGTTTAAACCGGCATTTAGGTATTCTCTTGCGATTTCATTGTACATCTTCTATATTCGTCGTTTAATAACTCTGCGTGTAAGTAATTGCTGTGCGTAGGTCTTCCTTTCTTCCACCCCTCGGGAGAAATTCTCTCTCCGCCCTCTGTTGTTATGTGGAAGTATTCGTACCCCTCTGGCGCACCTTTCACTAAAGTTAGTTTATTTTCTTCTCGGCACCAAACTTTTTCTAACGTTATTTTCCAACTTCTAACCTTTTTGTTGTTCTTGTTGTACCAATCGTTACTAGCGTAGTATTCTACGAAAGTCTTGCCGTTAACTACATACCCTAAGTCTAGGGCGTACTTTGAAACTTCTTCCGGTGTTGGCGGTGTGAATGCCATTGGCGGTTTAAAGTCTTCTTTACTGTATATTTTTAATAAGTCTTGCCTCCATATTGAGGACTTTCCTTCGTCTATAGCCTTTCTAAGATTGAGCTTGGACTTTGATAGTGATAAAAAATGTTCTTTGATTATAAAAGTATCAAAAGTGTCAAACTGCTCTATCCAAACAACCCAACCCCCTTTTTGTAAGTTTTCTATAGACTCTCTGTATGACAGAGTACTTACTATTCCTAAGTCTAGTATGGCTCTCTCCCTGCTAAGTTCTACAACTCCAAGGGTCGTTATTGTAGAGTGAGATACTAGGTAGAGATATAGTAATTTAGAATAAGGGGAAAGCAAAGCGAACCTTGCATTTCCCCATAGTTTTCCCACTTTTACCACTCTTAAAATGGTAAATCGTCATCCTCTTCTCCGACTCCCTTAGCGTCAGGTGCCTTTGCTCTAGGCTTTCGAGGCGTACGTTTGGCATTAGCAGGTTTACTCTCTCTTTCATTAGCAGCAGTCTCCAATGGAGTTGTTCCGCTACCGTCTCCGTCGTTCTTAAAATTGTCGGACAAGAATGTTTTTAATTGCTCATATAAATAAGCCTCTTGCTCGTCGTAGTTCCAAGTTACCGTACGGCCTTTCTTGGTTGTAGTAGGCTCTGGCATATCGTCATACGTCAAGAAGTATTCTACTTTCTCTTCGTCTTGATACATCTTAACTCCACTACGTTTTTTACCGTCGTCAGTTTCCATGGCCCATAGTCCGAAATTAATTTCTGAACCTAGGTCTAGGTTTCCGACCCTACGGATAAAGTCTTTAGACATACGGCTGAATACATCTCCTAAAGAGATAATAAACTTCTCGTCTACATCTGTGAACTCTAACTCTACGAAATCTCCCCAATCGTTCTCGTTGATTCTTACGTTGGTAAGCATTCCCTCTACATCGTAAACTACGAAGTAGTAAACCGATTGTCCCTCGTTTTTACCTTTGGTTTTCTTTCTCTCCTGAATTTTTTCAGGGTCGTAACCTAGGTCTTCTAGCTTTTTTACAAGGTCTTCTTCCTTAGCGTACTCTAGCACTAATTGATTTGAATAGACTCCTAGATAAGTCTTGTTGGAGGTTCCCCCTCCTCTGGTGTTCATACCCATAGTAATTGAATTTAATTAATTGTTAAAAGTTTTGATTCTATTGCTGTAAAAATTATGGTCAATCTTGACATCATCTTTTTCAGACTTTAATATTCTCCTTTTCTTTTCAAAAAGAAGCTTATTTTTTTCATACTTCTTTACTAATGAAGCTTTTCTTTTTTTCTTAGTTTCTGGGCTAAGGGTCTTGCTTCTGTTTACTTTAGCCGTCTCTTTCCTTTTATCATTGTAAATTTCCGTGGCCATGTTAACCCAATACTCGATTTCTTTATTGATATTGATTACCCTTCTTTCGAGTTCTGTTATTTTATCACGGTCATTATGTATCATCACGAGCGTTAGAGTTTTTACAAAACCTAGTTCTAATACCTTCTCGGTAATAAGGGGGTCTACTTCCTCGTAGTAGTCGTCAAACCTGACGTCTTTCCAAGAATACTCTCCCTTGATTGTTTTGCCTATTCTAAACCCTTTATGTATGAAGACTAGCTCGTCTTCAAAATCAAAAGGCGGCTTTGCCAGTTCCGACAACGCCATCTCGTAAATTTTTCTGTATGTTTCTTGCATTAAGTGTATCGTTTAAACAAATATACTGAATAAGATTGAAAACACCAAACTATTTAATACTTATTTCGCACATTGAAACGTGCGATAACAGTTGCTATATTTAATACTCGTTCCTCGTACTAACCATAGCTTGGTGTTATGCGTAATGCTATTCGTCTTCATCACCATAATTCTCGCCACACATTTTACATTGGTCACCAAAGGTCATATCATCAGTAATTATTCCTAAGTAACTACATCCATTATATCTACGCCCTAAAGTT
>Ga0136588_1000226_pt1 | contig 21575 bp, 19 predicted proteins | sample AntRauMFilla1564_FD_104782 | JGI IMG/M metagenome (GOLD analysis project Ga0136588, IMG submission 104782) | Saline lake microbial communities from Rauer Islands, Antarctica - Metagenome Filla 1 #564 | ecosystem: Environmental > Aquatic > Non-marine Saline and Alkaline > Saline | place... | reverse complement strand
GTTGGAGGTTGGAGGTTGGAGGTTGGAGGTTGGAGGTTGGAGGTTGGAGGTTGGAGGTTGGAGGTTTCCCTAAAAAATTTATGTTCTTGTTGTACAAATAGTTACAAATTTTTTTAATTAATTTTTTTCTTTTCTTGGCAAGAATCAAAACCTCTAACCTAAGCGAAGCGACACCTCACACCTGAGTAAGTGCGAAGCAATTACGACACCTAAGCGAAGCGACACCTCTCACCTCAAACCTTAGCAAGCGCGAAGCGATTGCGATACCTACAACCTTTTTTTCGAAGCAAAAAATATCACCCCACCAACGACTGGAATATCAACATAGCCGCAATTGAGAGGGTAACAACAGTAGCTACTATACTAGGTTTTGCATCTTCTATTGCCTCAGGAATAATTTCTGAAAACACCATCCAAATCATAGCTCCACCAGCGAAGCCTAGGCCAATTGGTAGTATTTCATGAAACCACTCTACAAACATGAAAGCCGGGACCGCCATTAGCGGCTGCGGTAGCGACGAAAATACCGCCCACAACGAAGCTTTGAACACCGAGCTTCCTCTAGGAATTAACACCAACGCAATGGCCAAACCTTCAGGGATATTGTGAATGGCAATGGCTGTAGTTATAAATTGCCCTAAGCCTTCACTTCCACTAAAACTAACCCCCACACCAACGCCTTCTGTGAAAGAATGAACCGTCATTACGGCTAAAATCATAATGACTTTTGATGCATTTACCCGATCTAAATTCTCGAAACGAACCTCTTCCCTTCCTTCCAACCATTTCTTAGACAACCATACAAAAACTAATCCTAAAATAATACCGAGTTCTAAATACCAAAGCCCATAATCCATTCCCTCATACAATAAACTGCCACTAGCTGCTAGCATTAATCCAGCCGCCAAAGCATTAAAAATACCCATCCATATTCTGCTGGGTTTCTTAATAATTGCAAAAGGCAGCACACCTAAACCGGTGCATAGTGCCGTTATAGAGGCAAATCCGAATACAGCTAATGGTGACATTTACTACTTAATTTGAGGGTTTATTCAAAAAAAGGAAGCAATGTCGTTAAATCATTACTTCCTTTTTAAAGAATGTAAGCTTATTTGATTCGTAATAGCTTTAGAAGCTATTTACCTTTGCTACTGCATCTTTAACGATGTCAAGTGCTTCTTTATCTGATCTAGATTCAGAATAAATTCGCAGCACAGGCTCAGTTCCTGATGGACGAACCAATAACCAGCTTCCGTCTTCAAAGATGTGCTTCACACCGTCTAGCATATCCCAGCTAGCTACTTTTTTTCCCGCAGCTTCGGTAAAGCCTTTTCGTTTACACATTTCCATCATCGAATTTTTACGATGATCTGTGGTATGCATGTCTTCGCGATAGGTTGCATGAACGCCAAACTCGTCGTTCAATTCTTTAACCAAAGCACTCAAGGTCTTGCCCGATTTTACCATCATTTCAGTTATTAACAAGCCAATATACAGGCCGTCTCTTTCGGGAATATGACCTTTTACGCTCAATCCACCAGACTCTTCGCCACCAACTAATACATCACCACTCACAATAAGTTCAGCAACATATTTAAAGCCAATGGGTTTAACATGAATCTTTAAGCCGTATTTTTCAGCTTGTAAATTCAGCATATCGGTTGCAGAGAAAGTCTTTACAATATCACCAGTCATGCCCTTTTCTTGGCTTAAATACTTCGTTAATAAGCAAAGCATCTGATGAGAATTTACGAACAATCCGTTCTCGTCGTACATCCCAATTCTATCGGCATCGCCGTCATTAGCAATTCCCACATCGCAGCCATTCGCTTTAATGTATGCAGAGAGTTCTTGCAAGTTTTTATCAATTGGTTCCGGTGCTTGGCCATGGAAAGATGGATTTAGCTCATCGTGCAGCTCATGCACCATTTTATCGCCAAGTAAACGCCTAACTAAGCCTTGAGATGCGCCATACATTGGGTCATGGGCAATTTTTATCCCACTTTTACGGATAGCATCTAAATCTAAATTCTTCTCAAGCAGTTTTATGAATAAATCAGTTAGACCAAACTCTTCAACCATGCCCTCTTCTTTTGCTTCAGCGTAACTTTTTACGGTATAACCTTCTGGTAGCTCTTCATAATGCTTTTCTACCGCATCAATTTGGTCTGGACTAGCTGGTCCACCAAAGGGTGCTTTAATTTTGAAGCCGTTGTATGCGGGAGGGTTGTGGCTTGCTGTAATTACAATACCAACAGCGTCATAGTCTAGAGCTGCCATACTTACCGCCGGAGTAGTAGTAATATTGTTTGCCATTTTCACTTTAACGCCTTCTGTTGCAAAAACCGCTGCAACATGCTCACTAAACTCACGACCCATAAAACGTGCATCGTGGCCAATAACAACGCCTGTAGAGCCTATTTTCTCTTCCTTAATCCATTTAGCTGTGGCACGAGTAACAATACTCAGATTTTCAAAGGTAAAATCTTTTGCGATGATTGCTCTCCAGCCATCGGTTCCAAACTTGATATTTCTATTTTTAATTGACATATATGCGTCCTCTTTAATTTGTTACGCTATTTATTTTAACTAAAATTATTTTTGTGCCTCTATAGCTTCTGTCTTTTTTTGCGAGGCTTGTTTTAACACCCATAAACCTGCTAAAACCACAGGGATACTGAGTAATTGCCCAACACTGAGCGCCCAATCCATGGCAAAATCGGCCTGAGCAGACTTGGTGAACTCTATGAAAAAGCGAGCACCAAAAACTAAGCATAAGTAAAAACCTAAAATTAACCCTTCTTTTGGTTTGCCATTAGCTCTAGAGTAAATGAACCACAAAAAAGCAAAAATCACAAAATAACTCAAAGCCTCATAAAGCTGTGATGGGTGCAATGCTTCTGGGCCTAAACGCTCAAAAACAACCCCAAAAGCACTGTCTGTGGGCATCCCAACTATCTCAGAATTAAAGAAATTACCCGATCTTATGAAGGCTCCACCAAGGGTTGCTGGCAATGCCACTCTATCGGCTAACCACAAGAAGCTCATATCTTTACGAGACTTAGTTATCCACCAAATAGTACCAATAATGGCTAACGCAGCACCGTGGCTAGCTAAACCACCTTTCCAGATCATAGGTATTTCAAGCGGATTGGATAAATAGTAGCCTGGCTCATAAAAGAATACGTGTCCAAGCCTAGCTCCTATTACCGTAGCGCCAAGAATGTACATTAAGATGCCTTCTAGTTCTTCTTCAGATCTGCCGGCATCGGTAAATTCTTTTTTCCCAATTATAAAGCCAAAAACAAAAGCTAGGGCAAATAATAGACCATAATAGCGAGGCTCAATTGGGCCAAATTGCGCTAAAGCTGAAGCACCAAAAGCGAATCCTAAAAAGGTTCCTAATACCAAACAAAGCGCTAATAAGTACCAAGATTTATAAATGATATATGCGGGAACAGCTTTCTTTTGATTGTTAAGTTTTAAACCTTTTTCGTCAAAATTGGCATTTAAAATAAAGTAAGCGAATAGGCCAATGAGCAAGCCTGGGATGTTAACGGGAACGGGAATGGCAAATTCAGGAATAGAAAAAACAATGGGATCTATGTTCCAGTGAAATGGAGAAGAGAAGGCTAAGTTTAAGAGCTGAATCAAAGCGAGAACTTGATTTAATAAAAATTTTAGGTTCGGGAATATAGGAAAGTACCCTTTCATTTACTGTTATCGCTTCACGAGATTTTGCCATAGCCCACTTTTAAGAAAAAGACGTCAATATTATGCTAAGATGTTGGTTTTTTTCACACATACTACAAAGTTGCATAGTATATTCAGCCTCATAAAGCCAACCCAGATATTTAGCTAATCATCATCATTCAGTGGATTTAAAATACGTTAAGCCTCGGCAGCAATTAGTAGATGAACTTTATGAGAAGGGTATTGAGAACCCGCAGATTCTACAGGCAATAAACCAAGTTGAGCGACATAAATTTCTGCATTCTGCCATGCATGAACGTGCCTACGAAGACACAGCGTTACCAATTGGAAAGCAGCAAACCATATCTCAGCCTTATACCGTTGCCAAACAAACGGAATTATTGCAAATAAAGAGTGGTGAGAAAATCTTAGAAATTGGCACAGGCTCAGGCTATCAGGCTGCAATTTTATGTGAATTGGGTGCAGAATTATACACCGTTGAGCGCCATTCAGAGCTTTCACACAACGCTCGTTCCATTCTAATGCAGCTGCACTACAAAGCAAAATTCAGAATTGGCGATGGTACCAAAGGCTGGAACGTCTACGCCCCTTTCGATGGCATCATTGTTACCGCAGGCGCACCAGACACCCCAAAAACCCTACTTTGGCAACTAGCTATTGGCGGTAGGTTGGTGATTCCGGTTGGTAACCAACATTCCCAAAAAATGCTTAGAATAACCCGAGTTAGTGACGAGGAGTTTGTCAGAGAATCTTTTGGTGGCTTTAAATTTGTTCCGCTCATTGGGCAGGAAGGCTGGGATAACTAATATTTTAGAAATGCCCAACTTCCCTTTTCTAGCTATATTTCTACTTAATCCATTTTAAAATTTAGGCACTAGAAACCGTATGTCTAGCACAAAAAATAACCTTCCCCCTGAAAAAAAGCTAGACCAGCTTGAGAAAGACGAAACCACTACCAAAGAATGGCCTTTTTTAGCTTTGAAAGGATTTTTGATGGGCTCTGCAGATATAGTGCCAGGTGTAAGTGGCGGTACAATGGCATTGATAACGGGTATTTATGAGCGATTATTAAGTGCGATTAAAAGTGTGAATGCCTCAAGTTTAAAAGCCTTGGTGAGCCTAAAGTTTAAGCTCTTTTTCGAGCTATTTCATTGGAAGTTTTTGGTGGGACTTTTTGCAGGAATTCTTTCAGCTGTAGTCTTTTTTACCAAAATTGTACCCCTCCAAGTATATATGTTTACCCAGCCAGAAATGGTGTATGGCCTATTTTTTGGGCTTATTTTGGGCTCAATCTGGATACTGGCTAAGGCTATTCCCAAATGGTCTGTAGCTGAAGCGGTTTCGCTTATTATGGGAACAGTTATTGGTTTTTGGATAGTAAATTTGGTGCCTGCCGAAACGCCGGAGAATGCGGCCTTTGTCTTTTTAAGTGGCATGATTGCCATTTGTGCTATGATTTTACCCGGCATTTCGGGTTCGTACTTGCTACTAATGCTGCGAAAATATGAGTATGTTTTAAGCAGAATTAGTGAGCTGGGTGGAGATAATACGGTACAAGCCTTTCTAGATTTGGTGCCATTTGGTTTAGGTGCTGTTGCAGGAATTATGCTTTTCTCGCGTTTCTTGAGCTGGTTTTTGGCAAAATATCACAACAAAACTATGGCATTGTTAATAGGATTTTTACTGGGTTCACTTTATGTAATATGGCCATATCAAGAGCGTGAATACGCTAGAATTAACAAGGTAGAAATTCTTCAAGCATCACCAGAATTAAGGCAAGCATTTACAGCGCAAAAATTAGATACGCTAAACCCTAAATTTAGCTATTTAAAAAAACTCAACGACGGCCGATTTGAACGAGTAGAAGTCAAAAAGAAACAGCTTTCTGTTACGCCTTACAATCCTATAAATCAGCAAATTAGGGGCGAAAATGGTATCTTACTAGTGAAAGGTTTGGGTGGTATATTTTTAGGCTTGGTATTAGTAGTAGGAATTGACAAGTTGCGCTCAAGTAAATCAATGAATAGTAAATAATAATAACCCTTTAGTTTGCTCAAAAAATTATGAAACCTATAAGAAAAATCCTGGTTGCTTCCGATTTCTCTGGTCCTTCAAATACGGCCTATCTTTATGCCCAAGAAGCAGCTAAAGTATTTACTGCAACTGTAGATAGCCTTCATGTAGTGCCCACCATGCGCTATTTTCAAGAGAGTTTAAAGCCTATGGTTTTACCTCTTGATATGGAAAAGAATCTATATCCTCAGATTAAAACAATCGCAAAAAACCAGCTGAATGAAGAGCTCACCTCCAATATTGACGAGATATACAGAGGCACATCTTATGTAATTATTGAGCGGAAAATTGCTCAAGCTATTGCAGATTTTGCCGAAAAAAACGGCTATGATCTAGTGGTTATCGGGAGTATTGGCTCACATAAGTCAAAAACCCATAGAGGAAGTATAGCAGAAAGAATTGTTCGTAAGTGCAGTGTGCCTGTCTTTGCCGTTCCAAATGTTAGAGAAGTGCACCGTATTAACAAAATTGTAATTCCTCTAGAGCTAACACCTCTGTCTATGCGGGCAATTCCGTTCGCTGTATACTTAGCCAAAACACTAGACGCAAGTATTACCTTTCTGAATATTATTGAGCTCTATGGAAGCAGAGCTACAACAGATTTTAATACCGATGAAGCAGAAAGTACGTTCAAACGCCTGATACAAATGGCCAATGAAGAGCTTGAAAAAATAGAAGGTGGCGTTAAAATTTCTATTCTTCAAAACAATGTAGTAATGGAAGGCACTATTCATCTGCATACGAACCAACGCACCCATCAAATTCCCTTACATTGCGTGGTAAAAAAAGGTATTAGTGCGTATAATCAAATTATGGAATATGCCAGCGAGGAAGCCGATATGTTGGTAATGACAACCCATGGCTCTGAAGGTCTAGCTCATTTTTTACTGGGTTCTACTACCGAAAAAGTGGTCTACAATATGGACCTGCCTATTATAACTATTCGCCCGAAAAAGAAAAAATAGGTCTACTTTATTTGGTAGTTGAGTAGGCTATATTTTTAACCCAAACTGTATCTTAAATTTTAGTAACAATCATTCATTAATTCATTCATGCGCGAAACAGACGACACCCAATTTTTATCTGAATTACAAGCCTTATTAATTGGCCGTAAAGAAGAAATGCCGGAAGGCTCTTATACTTCTGAATTGTTTGCAAAAGGAACAGCCAAAATTGCTCAGAAAGTTGGTGAAGAAGGCGTTGAAACCGCTATTGCTGCCGTCCAAAATAACCGTGGCGAAATCATTTCAGAATCTGCGGATTTACTCTTTCACCTGCTTGTACTTTTAGTTGACCGTAATATTGCTTTTAGCGAAGTAATTGCTGAACTGGAAAAACGCCATAACAAAAACGGCGAACTGTAAGGGTACTAGGTTTTTTTTAACGCTGAGACACAAAGGCTCGGAGACATGGAGTGTTTTGTGTTTAGAAGTTTATAAGAGAATGCGATTATACGATTAGGTTTAGAATCTAGCCAATGCGTCATTCCGCATTGATCAACGCTAGGCTTATAAAACTTCGCTTCACTCAGTTTATGAAAATGGGAGATGCTTATCTACCCAGTACTGCGTACTGGGCTATGATATGTAATCCCTAAGGGATAGCATGCAGAGTCAGATTTCAGGTTCTACGGTAGTTCCTCCATTCGACCTAGCGAGTGTAGTACTAGCAATGCCAGAACCCCCAATGGTAAAATCTTTGATAGAGCTCATGGTAATAGAGCGTAACCGATATAACCACATCCTCGGAATCCGTCATTAGCAATTACTACATCAATCAATTATGGCTTTAAACCCATTATTATTAGATTATTCATTAAAATTCTTTGCGTTTTGGTTCCCGAGCGTAGCCGAGGGATTGCGTTATCTCTTGCCGTCATTTGAATTGGCCAGTATCATCAGCAATTCCCCAGCCTGCCTACTTAATCACTATCCGGACTTTTGTACTTAATCATTAGATGAACCATGCGCAGTAAATTGTCTGAATCATCTTTGTTCATCTGCATCTCATCTATATTCCGAAGCTGCCTGTTTGCATAGTTCATAGACCTGGTTGTGTCTTTCTTAAATTGAGAAAAACGGGTTAGCAACCAGGCAATCATTCCTAGTAAAACCAATAGGATTCCCAAAAAAGTATAAATCAATACTTTCTCACTTACGCCATACCCAAGGGTAGAAAATTTCGCTTCCCGACTAACATAAACCGTATCTATACGACCTTCTTGCCATTTTTTACGGTCAAATTCTATAGCTTCATAACCGTATTCACCTATGAGAAAATGCACCAGCTGGTCAGCATGTGGTGCTGGTATATTTGCAAAGCTACTTCCCGCATAGGTTTCTAGGTGATTTACAAGTTCTGGGTAGTTTTTAAAATCCTCTTGGCGAAGCCTGTTTAATAATGTAACACGTGCTTTTACGCCGTCTAGTGTTATTATTTGTCTATGATTGGCTTTAAAAAGCTCAAATAATTGCCAATTTTGCTCTTCCGACCATTCGCTTCTTATTCGTTTCCCAAAGCGTTTTTCATAGGCATCTAAGCTTTCAGAATTATACTCGCTAGTGGATATGTCGTAGATATTTAGCAGGTCTAGTAACAGAAGTTGATCGGCGCCCAAGGTTTTAGCTTTTTTTGCCGTCGCATCAGGAATGTAGTTTACACTCGCAATTCGGCCATCAGGATGCGTTGCAATAACCCACATAAAGCGCTCTCCTTTTTCGGAGCTATGCTCATAAACCATTACGTCTATTATGGGTTGTGCTGATAAAATAAGGCCCGAAAACATCAATAAAACTAACAGTAGATAGCTTCGATATGAGGGTTTAGTAAGGCTATTGGCAACTAAATGCTGTGTAGGAAACGATAACATAATCGGTAGTTAGTAAAGATAAATATAAGATTATAAAAGGCTATTTATCCCAAGTGTTATAGCAATTCCTGATAGAATTACGGCAATAATACCCATCAAATTTTGGCTAAACCAATCGCCTCTGCTTTCCCCAAGCAACTCAAGAATTTGCTCATTCTTTTCTTCATAACTATGGCGAAGTTTATCGAGCTGTTCGTCATAATACTGACGCATGCTCGACTCTGATGTATCAAAGATTTCAGATTTAGCTTTACGAAGCTCGTCTTTGAATTCACGTAGGTTTTCTTTTTTTAGGTACTCAATTTCTGTCAAATCTTTTCGTGCTCTACGTACTTCGTCCATCAAATCGCGCTTTTCGGCACTCAATTCTTCTAAGGCATTAGTGGCCTGCTTAAATTCTTTGGCATGCGTGATGATATGCTCACTCACATTTCTTTCCATACGCTCTTTGAACTCGTTGGTGGCTTCGTAAACCTCTTCATTCAAATATTTAAGAACAGAGGCCAGCTGCTCATCTTTAATAGTCTCTTGATAAGCGTTCCACTCTTTCAGCTTGGCTTCTAAATCATGCTGTAAACTTTCATCGTATTCAGAAATCATTTTAAATAAAGAATCTTTCAACTCTTCATTAAAATTAGCGATAAATGATTCCTTATTGATATCTAAATCCTGAATATCATTCTGAATAACGCGCAGAACTTCCTGCAACGATTCGTGATGATTTCTAACTGTGCTTACATCGGTCTCTAGTAAGTTGAATTGTTCATGAAGCACTTCTACAATCTCTTTTGAAGCCGTTCTATTTTCAAGTTCTTCTACTTTGGCTCTAATCATTGCATCTACAGCTGACTCTTCGGGAAGTCGGCTAATATGCTCGCTATGGACTTTTACAACCTTCCCTAATTGGTCTAGCTCTTCTTTGGCGGGAACATCTACCAACCGATCTTGAATTTCATTTACTCGCGCTTCTAAACTGATAAACGCATCTGTGCTATCTAACTGAATTTGCAATTGCTTTAAGGCTGTGTCTAACTGCTCTTTACTAATAGCATTATTTGAACGCTCTGTAGCTACGTCTATGTCTAAACGAAGCTCACCAATGGCTTTATTTTTGCGCTTAATTTGATCGTCGAATTCGCCTGCTTTAACAAAAGTGGACACCAAGTTGTCGTAATCTGGAATGGTTTTAATTTTCTCCTGCATTTCAGATAAGAAAAGACGCGTCTCATTTTTGTGTAGTTCAAGCAGCTTTACTTCATTTCTTAAATCATCTTTTGAAACTAAGCCTTGTACTTTTTCTTCGATGGTATCTACTTCAACTTTTTTCGAAACTCGCTCAGATAGCTGATCTAAGGCCGTTTCTATACTTTTTAGCTCATACCGTTCAACAAATTCTTCTGCTTGGCGCTCATCTTGGAAGATTTCTCTAGTAACTTTGCGTAGTTGCTCAATATTTGGTCTATTACTTAGTTCGCCTCGTAACGCTTTTAAATCAGAGCTCAGCTCAGACTGTTTATCACGTAAAATATTTTCAATTTCTCTGAGTTGATCTCTGTTTGGCATTTCCCGAAGGCGCGCATTTAACTCGCCTTTTAGTACAGCAGACTCTACTTTTTGGTTAAGATCGGTTAATAACAGCTTGGTTTGCTTTTCCAGTACATTGACTTCAGAACCTAATTGGCCCAATTGCTTCATCACCAAACTGTCATTCAACTCACCGGGCATGGAAGATAAATCTTCAAGCTCAGAAATTCGGCGGCGCATTCTCGACACTTCAGTTTGTAAATTACTTTGCTCAGAAATAGAAGATACACTCTGATCTAACAAGTCTCTTTTATCTACTTTTTCTGATAGGCGTTGCTCTAACTCAAAAATTTTGTTCTGAAGATCGTCGAATAGCTCTTGAGAGCCAGACGAATAGGATGAAGTTGAGGTTGGCTGGTTCATAGGGTTTTCTTCTTTGTAGTCGGGTGTAGCGTAAGAAATAGCTTGCTTTGGTGCTTCTTCTTCATAATCTGAAGCGTTTGGGTCTATTTGCTGTGAAGAATCGGATGAATCTTCATCATTACTAAGTTCATCTAATTGGCGAACGGCTTGGCGCATTTTCCCGCCTATCAATTGTATAGTATCACCATGATAGGCTAGTTTTTGTTGTTCTACTGCATTTAATGCAGCTAAACAGGCATCTGCTGCTGAGTTAGTATCTAAAAGCCAAACAAGCTCTTTTATAATATTTCGCAAATTATCGCGTGTATCATTTAGCCTAGTATGCTCACTAGTATAAATTTCTTGCAGTTCAAGTGCCAGATCTGCTAATTCTGCATGAATTGTACTTAATTCAACCGCACGTTCGCTAACTCGACCTATAAACTGTTCATATTCTTGCATGCTTTCACTTTCAAGTAGCAACGTTGCAAGACTTTCCAAAGAAGAAATCAGCTCTTCATTATTGGCTACAGCGGTTGTTGTTAGCGGCTGATCCATTTGGTTGCGGACCTTCAACTCCAAATGAGTAGCTTCTTCCGCAATAGCTGTTTCTCCCGTTTCTACTTCTGAAACAAATCCCACGAATTTGGTAATCCAGCTGGTAAAACGCTCAATTTTCTTACTACCATTATCTGCTTGAGTGCCACTATTTTTTAGCTCTTCATCTAAAAACTCTACTCTGCCAAGTAACTCCTGAGCAGATTCCGATAAAGCAGATAGACTTTCTGGATTAGGATTTTCGGTTAATTTGCCTATCAAATCTACTAGAATTACGCCAATTTGGTGAAATTCTTTATCAAAAAGGGCAAATCCATCCGTAGAAGCATCGCCTAAGTTCTCTAGATTCTGCTGAACAAATTGCACATAGTTCTCAGCCTGTTCCAATTCTTCTTGGAAACGGTGTAGTAAATGGCTTGCGGTTGCAGAAAATCCAGAGGAGTTTGCTTCTTGGGCTGCTTCTTCAACAGATTCTTTCATAGTCGCTCAATTAAATGAAGTAATAAGTATTAGCTACTGTAATATGGTAGGTTGGTTTGGAAAAAGCTTCCAACATCCTGCTAAAAAAAGAGTAATTTTTGCAAAAAACCTATAGTAGCTTCGATTCATTTGATCCATAAATTCTCCCTCAAATCAATCTAGGATACCTTTTTTAGCAGTTCAACAATAAACATCTTCCAAATAACGAGCCAAAATCTATATCAAAAAAAAGGCGACCTAGTGGCCGCCTCATAAATATGCTGATAAAAGCTATAAGTACTTAAACAATACGAGTAATTAACTCAACAGTACGGTTAGAATAACCGGCTTCGTTATCGTACCAGCCAATAACTTTGATCAAATTGCCTTGCGCAGAAGTCATGCTAGAATCAAAGATATTTGAATGTGGATCTCCAATAATATCTGTAGATACTAGCGGAGCTGTTGAATATTCTAGGATGCCTTTTAATGGACCATCAGCAGCAGCTTTCATTGCCTTGTTAACATCTTCTTTAGTTACTTCTTTCTTAACAACAGCTACTAAATCGGTTAGAGAGCCAGTTGGAACAGGAACGCGAACTGCGTTTCCGTCTAGTTTACCGTTTAGATGAGGAAGTACTAAACCAACCGCTTTTGCAGCGCCTGTGGTTGTAGGAACAATGTTTACGGCAGCAGCACGTGCACGACGTAAATCACTATGTGGTGCATCAAGAAGACGTTGATCACCAGTGTATGCGTGTATGGTGGTCATGAAACCTTTTTCCAAACCAAAAGCATCGTCAATAACTTTAACCATTGGGGCTAAGCAGTTAGTAGTACAAGATGCGTTTGAGTATACATGAATATCTTTGCTGATTTCATCGTCGTTTACACCAAGAACTATGGTTTTAACATCACCTTTAGCTGGTGCAGAAATAATTACTTTTTTAGCACCTGCTTTGATGTGTAATTCTGCTTTTTCTTTTTCAGTGAAGAAGCCAGTAGACTCTACAACTACTTCAACATTAAGATCTGCCCATGGTAAATTAGATGGGTCGCGCTCTGCAAATACTTTAATGATTTTATCGTCAACTTTAAGACTATCGCCTTCTACAGATACGGCGTTTTTTAATTTTCCTTGTACAGAATCATGCTTAAACAAATGCGCCAATGTAGCAGCATCGGTTAAATCGTTAACAGCAACTAGTTCAATTTTGTCGTCGTAACGCTCTAAAATAACACGTGCAACTAAACGACCAATACGGCCAAATCCATTAATACCTACTCTAATTTTTGACATAATAGTTCTTTTTAACAAGTCAGGCTTCCAGGAAAACCGACACCCGGCTTGAATGGTTAATAAAGGTGTGTAATGTCTTTAAATTACGGTTTTAGTAGTGCATTAAAAAACCAAGATTGCGCCAAAAAGAGCCTTTTTTTGGCCAAATCAAGGGGTTTTTATAGGAAGCGCTTTTATCTGGGCTTCATATCCATTAAATTCATTACTTAATGAATCAACAATTTTTAATGCCGTATAAATGAGTCAATCTGCAACTGTGGGTTTTTTAAATGAAACCTACCTCGATTTTAGCGATCCAAGTCATAAAAGTGCCCAAGAACATGCCCTAACTGAGGTTAGATCTCAGTTCGGAAAAACCTATAAAAACTACATAAATGGACATTGGGTCGATGGCGATAATGGCAGCCACGCTTCTATAAACCCGTCTAACTTGAAGGAAGTGATTGGTCATTTCCCAATGGCAAGTAGCAAACAAGCAGATGAAGCGCTAGACGCTGCACACGAAGCCTACAAGACATGGCAGTTTGTTAGTCCACAAGAACGTGCAGACTTTCTTTTTAAAGCTGCAGATGTGATGCGTCGTAGACGTCTTGAAATTAACGCTTGGATGATCAGCGAATCTGGGAAAAACTATATTGAAGCCGATGCAGATACTTGTGAAGGCATTGATTTTCTTGATTATTACGCTCGCTTAGCCCTTGATTTAGGCAAAGGAATGGACGTAATTCATACCTGGGGCGACCAAAATAAAACTATTTACAAGCCAATGGGCGTTGGTATAGCTATCTCACCTTGGAATTTCCCTTTTGCAATTTATGCGGGAGTGGCAGCAGCTCCTATAGTTGCAGGTAACTGTGTAGTCGCTAAACCTGCACCAGACACACCGAAAATGGCACAGATTGTGGCAGAAATTTTTGAAGAAGTAGGCCTACCAAAAGGCGTATTCAACTTCATAACAGGTGATAACTTGGAAGTGGGTGAATACTTAGCTAGAAGTCCTAAAACCCAATTTATCAACTTCACAGGCTCACTAAAAGTTGGTTTACACTTAACTAAAATTGCTGCTGAAGTTCCAGAAGGTCAGCCATTTATCAAGCGTATTATTTCTGAACTTGGTGGGAAAAATGCTATTGTGGTAGACAGTGAAGCCGATTTAGACGCTGCATCGACAGGAATTGTACAGGCTGCTTATGGTTTCCAAGGGCAAAAATGCTCTGCTTGTTCAAGAGCTATTGTTCATGCCGATGTGTACGACAAAGTACTAGCAATGGTGGTAGAGAAAACCAAAGCATTAACCATTGGCGATGCTAAAGATAATTACAACGTAACGCCGGTAGTTAATCAAGCTTCTGTAGATAAGATATTGAGCTACATTGAAATCGGTAAGAAAGAAGGCCGACTAGTATTAGGCGGCGAGCGAGCCAAAACAGAGAATGAGGGCTATTATATTCAGCCAACTATCTTTGCAGATATAGACCGTAATGCAAGATTAGCGCAAGAAGAAATATTCGGCCCAGTTGTGGCATTTATTAAAGCAAAAAGCGTTGACGAGGCTATTGAAATTGCCAATGACACCAATTATGGTTTAACAGGCGGATTCTTTACTAACAACCCGAAAACTTTAGCTAGAGCTGCACGCGAATTTAATGTGGGAAACTTATACCTGAACCGAAAAAATACAGGTGCTCTTGTTGGCGCACAGCCTTTTGGTGGGTTTAAACTTAGTGGAACCGATTCTAAAGCTGGTGGCGCTGAGTACTTGAAGTACTTCACCAATCCTAAATCGATTACGCTACGTCCGATAAATGGTATAGACTTCGATTTGGATAAATTTAACTTCGAGAAATAAGTAGGTAGCTACCTAAGTTATTTACTCTGACTTACTAAAGGGTTGTATTTTTTATTAAATACAGCCTTTTTTTATTTAATCTATCTGAATACAGACTACTACTATTTACAGTAAATCAGTAATTCAATAGAGGGTCCACTTATAAATTTTGAGAATAGCTCTAATCTACTTGTTTGGGATAGTTTTACTAGTAAACGACTTTTCATGATCAGTTTCAAAACTATGAGGTTTAACTAAAAATGGAAAATAATATTGTGGAATGTATATAATTATTCTTTGCTCTTCTGCGTCTTTGCGTCAATTCTTTTCCAACTGACCAAAATAGAATTTATATATTTTTGGGCGCTTACCGCCGTTGCGAGTCATATGTGATTAACCTTTTCTCAAAGCGTCTATGCAAGGCTCATTTTTATTAGGGTTCACTAATGGTGGAGATTCTTCCTGCATATCGGTAAGTGCTGACACCGCTAAACCGCCACCAACTACAGCTGCGCCAAGAATCCGCCTTTCTAACAAGTTAAATTTATCAACATGCCTATAATTATCGATCACATCAATATTGAAAGATCTTAATTTTCCGTCCTTCATAATGAAATCAACTTTATCCTGATGAACCTTATCTGTGCCCTGTAATTCGAAGGTATAGCCATATACTAGAACCAAGTCCCGCTTGTAATATTACCATTGTCAATTTGCAATACAATAACCACTGACCCAGCTATAGAAGCAACCACTCCAAGTATGCCATCCCTAGTTCGTCTATTCTTTTTTACCATTTGGTAGTATTTCACTTCATTGGTATCATAGCCAAACACCCTATTTTTTGCATGGAAAAAGACCAAATCTTGGGTCACTTTTTTAAAAGCATCTACTACTCTACGGTCTCCACTATACAAAAGAACCATCCCTTTTCTATTATTAGGGTCATTCTCTATTTTTTTGACCACTAGCGTCTGTGATTAATTATTTGGTTCTACGTGTATTTTGTACTCGCACAAAACTATACAACTAATAGTAAGATCTATAAGCTTACTACAAACTTAGAGCTGTATTTATCGATAGAATTCATTTCAAATTATCAATTATCAATTATCAATTATCAATTATCAATTATCAATTATCAATTATCAATTATCAATTATCAATTATCAATTATCATAAATAGAAAATACCAAATAATTTATAACTTATAATTATATATTTAGGAATCTGCGCCTCTGTGTCATTTCTTTTAGATTCCTGGATTCCTAGCAGTCAATCTGCTAATGCGTCTTTATGCGGAATGATCGGTTATCGAGCGTAGCCGAGATACTACATCGCATCCATTTTTAAGCGAAAGTCTACCGATACTTGATCGCGCACCTTAATGGCACCAAAAAATTTCTGTGGTCTGTCTAAACCAAATTCCGAAAAAGTAAATAGCTGGCTTCCCATTAAATATTTATTTCCCTTTTCATCTGTGCTCACGTTACATGATATGGGATACACTTTAGCTCTTCCCGCCATTTTAATCTCAACATTACCTGTAAGCTGGCTGTCGTCATTAAGCGCTGGATCGGTCGCTAAGTCAATAAACTTTATTTCAATTTCTGGGAATTCATCAGCATTCAAGGTTTTTTTAAAATCTCTGGTCATAATTGGGTGCTGACAATCAAATCCTTTGGATAACATTACAATCTTGCCATTATAGGTTCTTACACCAGTTGAGTCATTACAACGCTCTACAATGCTATCTTCGCCCTCATAATTTATAGAAAGACATTCAAAGCTATTAATATTGGTGCTTCCATTTATCACCAAAGTGCTGCTTCCTTTAACCGACCATCTTGTATTGCAGTCAAGAATAGAGACAGTTAAGCTAAGTGCCAGAAAGTAAAAGGTTAGTAGAAAGTTGAGTGTTTTCATACGTACTAGTTATAAAAAAAGAGTGCCAGATTCAACATCTAACACTCTTTTAGGAAAATTAACAGAAATCCATAAATGTTTAAGCTTTTAAGGAATCCATTTAGAAGCTTATTACTGCTTCAATGTTAAACCCGTCGAATTGACCACCAGCGAAACGCTCTGACCAGCCAGCGCCTTCGTAGTTCTGGGAAACATACTCAACTTTCATCATCATATTATTGGTCATAAACCAGCCACCGCCAAAGTTCACTCTATTAGCATCTTGAGCAGCTGCGCCTTCTATGGCTTCACCATTTACGCTGTTATAACGTCCACCTAAGTAGTATTGAGAGTTTCCGCCAAAGCGGTATAGTAACTCACCAGATATTTGCGTGAAGGAGCCATTGCCTAGTTCATCGCTGTTGCCGGCAACTTCATAGATTCCGAAGAATTCAAAATTACCAAACTGAACGAAAGGATTAATTTGAAAAGCAGTCAGTTGACTAAATCGAGGATTAATACGACCATCAAAATCTCCACCTTCAGTTTCTGAATGCATAACGCTGTAGTAACGTGAACCAGCACGATCACCACCATACAACCATGATCCAGTTGTAGTACCCTGGTTGGTATAAACTGAACCCGTTAAACGAAGACGTAAATCATCATTTATTTGTCTGTCAAAACCAAGCTTACCAAAAACAGATATTTGATTATCGCCATTATTTCTTGCAGAAACCGCTACGTTTTGATTCAATTTACCATTAGTAAGACCAAATACACCAATAAAGCCACTTCTTTGGTATGTGAACTCACCAAAAACTTCAGTAGAGAACGAGTCCATTAGGTAGTTTCCAACGAATGGGTTGAAAATAGCACGTGCGTTGTCAGAACGACGGAAGTGGGAATCACCGTAGTTGAACTCATCTAAACCAATACGAATGGTTGAGTAGTCCATCAAACCAGATAGGAAACCTTCAGAAACAAAGTCTAATTTGTCCATCTGAATATGACCACCTTTTACCCAACTTTCCGTATGGTGCCGGGCAGATAGATAAGTACGTAAATGCATGCGAACACCATCTGCTAGCTGTGCATCAATATTTAAGTTTGCTGTAGGAAGGTTGAAATTATTTACTAGATCAACAGATGTACCAGCTGTATTGCTTTGGTTTAAACCTTGATACTGTATAGCGAAATCACCACCAACGCGTACTTTAAAGCCATCAAACATAATGTCGCTAGCTTTAGACGTTTCAAAGACATTTAAACCGTCTTTATCGTTAGATCTGAAATACTGTAATTCTGGTTGTGTTTGTGCATAAGCTGCAACAGAAACCAGCATCATCAGAGCTGCCATTATAAGAGTTGAACAAATTTTCATTTTTTTCATTGTTTTAATCATTAACAGGATTATTGGTTTTGCATAAATAGGGCATTAAAAGTAAGATCTAGCTCATCTCCGGTTTTAATTGTACCAAAAAGTGCTTTAGGCGGATCTATTTTAAAATCTGTGAATTTGACGGGTAGGCGCCCAGTAAAACGTACACCATCTTCTTCAATCGTATAAGCTACATTCATGCTTACGTCTTTACTTACACCAGAAATGGTAAGTGTACCCATAGCTATCAATGTATCTGTACCACTCTGTTTAAGTGCGCTAAATTGGAATGTGATACGCTCATGTTTCTTAGTATCAAGTGCTTTGTAAGCATTCTTGTCCATTCCGCCTTTTCCACTTTCTAAAGACTTTGCAGGAAAACTAACTTCTAGCGAGTTGATGCTTTCTACCATCTTTCCATTTACCATTAAATCGGCAGTTCCAGTAGCTTTTGTGCTAGTCATGTGCCAATCGTGTATAGTAGAAGTACCCTCTACTTTTAACTCTTGATCTGGTGCTAATACAAATTGCTGTTGTTGTGCTTCCAACAAAAATGGTGAACAAAGCGTCAGTAACACTAGCGGCACGTAATTGTTTAAAAATCGTTTGAACATTTAACCCTCTTTGATAATTTATTATTTAAGCTTATTAAGTCTTAAATAGCTTATATAAAATAAAAGACTTAATAATCATTAATTCAACATCTAAGACAATATTTTTTATGATTCAAATTAAAGACTAAAAAGTCTTCTATTTTGAACTAAACATCGATAAACATGCTAAAGTGCTCAAAACTAACGACTTCACTTTTAAAAAAATCCGTTCTTATTCTTCATTTAATCGAAAAATGGGAAGAAAAATGGGAATTTGAGGCCATGCTGCTTGTAGAAATTTTACACCTATGTAAAAACAGCTATCGTTCCGCTATTGCTAAGAAATGTTCTATTGTCTGCCTATACAAACTGGCCCAATGCGGTAATAAAACCTACAGATAGATACTATTTGCCAACGCTATTGGGAAGGCTACACATCCTTACCATTCAAAATTAAACGTCTTTCTGTTCCTTAATTTTATCTGTTTTGGTAACCCCTTGAACAACTTCAATCTGAATACCGTCAGATAAACCTACCTGAACCTCACGCTTTTCAAAGGTATTAGGTGCCGTTTCAATTTCAACAAATACCTTCCCGTCAGTAAATAGTAAATCGCGTTCCTGAACCGTAATTACGCTCTTACGCTCATCTAAAATGATGTCTGCATTTGCACTATAACCCGCTCTCAAGAAAAAGCCATTTAAATCTTTAGTGTCTATTTCTGCACGTATCTCAAATTGTATGGCGCCTTCTTTATCTGCTCCTTTTGGGGAAATATATTCTAGCCTTGCCATAAAATTCTGGTCTTGAATAGCACCAATTTGTAACGATAGCGGCATACCTTCGGTTATTTTGCCAACTTCAGATTCATCTACAAAACCTTCAAAAATTAAGTCCGTCATATCTGCTACAGTAGCAATGGTAGTGCCATCATTAAAGGTATTAGATTCTATCACAAAGCTACCTTCTTTCACAGGCACGTCTAAAACCATGCCCTCAGCTGTGGCCAAAACAATATTCGCCTTATTCCCTGATTCTTTTGCAGAACCTTCTCTGACCAACTGTAAATTTATTTTTGCGGCCTCTAAATTTTGCTCTTCCAACTCAAACGACAATATTTGCTGGTTCATATCAAACTCTGATACCATTTGTTTATTAAAGAGTTTTTCTTGCCTGCTTAGCTCTCTTTTAGCATTATTGAAACTGATCTGAGCGCGTTTAACATTGGCCTCTGCGTTATTCAAATTAACCACATTCGGCATAATCCGGATTTTTGCGATTCTATCACCTTCTTTCACAATTTCCCCTGCTTCTACATAAAGTTCCTCAACTATACCGCTTAAACGCGACTTTAAATCAATCTCTTTGCGTGGTTTAATGCTTCCGGTTGCAACAGATTTCTTCTGAATATCTTTGATGGCTGGTTCTATTGTGGTATAGACAACTGGTGCTTCCTCAGCTTTTTTATAAATATAGTAGCCGGCATAACCCATACTACCAACAAAGGCTATAACGAGGATGGAAATGATAAATTTTTTCATAATGAGATGATTTTGTTGATTTTATAAAATATTATTCAGCACGTATAGCTTCAATGGGCGATACTTTTGCTGCTTTTAATGCGGGAATAAGTCCTGCTAGTGCCCCACCTATTACCAGTACAGATAATCCAATAAGCGAAATTTCTAAGCTCACAAATGGCTGATGAAACATATCGTTTGGATCTGGTATTTCAGGTATTTGTGTTCGTATTAAGGCTAAAATTAATTGTGCTGCACCAATGCCAATTCCCCCTGCTACAGTTGTGAGAAAAACAGATTCTTGAACAATCAGCGAGATAATTGAGGACGGAATAGCGCCCATGGCTTTACGAATTCCAATTTCAGGTACGCGCTCTCGAACCACTATGAGCATAATGTTAGAAATGCCCACCATTCCTGCTATTAGCGTACCAATACTCACAGTCCAAACAAAGAGATTAATGGCTATGAATAGATTTTTCATTTCGTTGAACTCTCTACCTAAACTAAATGAACCTATGGCTTGATCGTCCTCAGGGTGTACAAAATGCCTTTCTGCGATTACCGCTTTTATATCATTTTCAATTTGATCTACGTTCACATCTTCTCTTGCAGAATAGGCGTACCAACCACTCCATTCCCCTCGTTTAAAAGCATTATTGAAACCTGTAAATGCCGTATGAATTGATCTATTCTCTTCATTTCGATCTTCCCCATTTCTCAATGATGAGAAAACACCAACCACTTGAAAACTAAAACCTCTAATCTTTATAATCTTGCCAATGGCCTGTTCGTAATCTTCATTTTCCAATTTACTTTCATTGTCCAAACCAAAGAGTGTAGCAGCAACATCTTGACCTATATAAGCCGACTTTCTGGCCAAGTCTATGTCTAACTTGTTTAAGGCTCTGCCTGCAATGGTTTTACTTTTTCTAATCTGAAAGTACTCCGGGTAATCGCCATAGACTTCAAATTTATCTGATTCTACACCATATTGAACAGTTACCGTGCCTATCTGATCTCTCGGTGCTAAAAGCTCAAGACCTGAAACCTGTGATTTCACGGCTTCAATATCAGATAATTTGAATCGAATTTGCCTGCCAGGCTGGAATCCACCATAAGCTTTATTAGTCTGCTGGCCCCAAACAAAGCCAGCATTTGTTGCCCAAGCTGAAAAACCAGAAACCGCACCACGCTCTAAACCTGCGCCACCACCTAAAAGTATGACCAACATAAACATGCCCCAATACACCCCAAACATGGTTAATGCAGAGCGTAGTTTATTGTGCTTTATGGTGGAGAAAATCTCTTGCCACTTATCAAAGTCAAACATAAATATGTCCTTTTACTCGTCTCTTAATGCTTCAATTGGGGGAAGTTTAGCCGCTTTTAGTGCAGGGAAAAAGCCAGCAATTGCACCGCTAACAGCAAGTAAAACGGTTGCTGTT
>Ga0136588_1000224_pt1 | contig 21651 bp, 27 predicted proteins | sample AntRauMFilla1564_FD_104782 | JGI IMG/M metagenome (GOLD analysis project Ga0136588, IMG submission 104782) | Saline lake microbial communities from Rauer Islands, Antarctica - Metagenome Filla 1 #564 | ecosystem: Environmental > Aquatic > Non-marine Saline and Alkaline > Saline | place... | reverse complement strand
TAAAAATAAATATAAAGATAGCAGGGAGGATATAATGTTATCTATTAAAAATAAAAACATTTCATTAGATTACGTTATTAAGCAATATATGTATAGAAATGGTTATAATAGTAGAACGAACAATTTTATTATAACTAATTGCATACACTATGAGACAAAAACAACGCAATATTATACATATGAATATTATAACCCATATATTTCATTAGATATTATAAAAAGTGTGTTTCTAGGGGAAAATAACCACTATAAACACACTTATGTATTGAAAACCGACGTTGAAAAAATATATAAATGTGAGAAATATAGTGAAACTTATAATGAAAAATAATTAAAAAATGAATATAAATATTAAACATATTTTTATATTAATACTATAGATATGATGCATGCTGTTATTGAATACGTGAATAAAGCACATGAAATTGAAGTTTATAAGCGTAATGCAACATCTGTTTTTCCAGTAAAATTAGAAAAATGTGAATCAGTCGATTTCGACCAAATGATTAAAAAATATATGTATGATAACCTATATAATAGCGCCACTAATAATTTTATTGTGTCCGATTGTAATCTCGAAAAATCAGTAGAGTATGATATTATTATAAACACATATGATGGTAAATATGATAATAAAAAAATAATAAATAATTATTATAAATGTAATGTTTATCACAAAGATTAATTAGCATTTCCATTTATTACCGCAATTCATACAACTTACGAATGTCGTCATAGGTTCATCAGCAGACCGCGTCTGTAATTGATAGAAACTACATTCTCTTTGATTACATTTTCTACATTTAAATTCACTTGTCGCAAGCCGTTTATCGACTTCGTATTTATTCTTATCTCTCTCCATTTTGGCTTCCAAAAGTGGCTTCCACAATTCTGGAAGGATTTCATAATGGGTAAGAAACCCGACATTTTTACTCTTAATTACATTTTTCTTAATGTCATCAAGAAGTTTATTTGGAGCCTTACTACTCAAATTATTGATAATTGTCTTCAATTTATCACAATAGATAATTACGAAATACTTATTATTCCATTTACGAACAATTTTTCTAGAAATACACTCTTTAACAGTATAATTATAAATTGACTTCTCGATATTAATAGATTTATGTTTATTGTTAATAAATTGGTCAATCTTGTTTCTAATATTATCTCTGAATAATTGAGGGTTCTTAACTTCCATTTCTAATTTGTTATTATTATATTGTAATGAATTTATTATATCAATTTTATAGTATAATAATTTATTGTTCGGCTATAGTTTTTTGCAATTCCCTATCTAAATTTTTAAGTTTTCTTTTGATAAGTTTATTGTTTTGTTCTTTAACTATTGCCTGATAAATTTTAAGTGTTATACCCGCATTTTTCTCGCAAGAAATATACATTGTCGATATTATTTTTCTTGCGTTTTTTATCATATTATCAAGCTTAACAGATGTTAAATCTGGATGTAATATTACATCTTTACTACTATTAATTATAAATATTTTATCTAATATGTCGATAAGTTTATTTCTTAGAGTAAATGTTTCATTTTTAACGCTTCTTATATGGTAACCTAATTTTTTAAATAACGAAGAATTTTTATCTATAAGTATCTTCTTTTTAAAGAATGATTTCTCTAACATACACATCGAAGTCCCTGAAAAATCAGGTAATTTAATGTCTGAGAATGTAAGGATTTTCTTAGGTAATACTGTGTTACCTGTTATTGCTGTATAGAAATCTAATAAATCTTTTTTATATTCAACAAGTGTTTCAGATGACATCTCTCTATATAATCCATTTGAATCATCGTAAATATCATAGTATAGACGTTGCAATTCAAAAATACCTGGTTCATTAATTAACTGAGTATTTGATTTATCACAATAAGTATTTGATAATCTGTTCTTACTATCAACATGTAATTTATTCAATTTGGAAGAACATAAATCGAATGTTTTTATTTTCAATCTCTTTCTATACTTTTGTGGGACTAAATGTTTGTGTTTAAGTGGAACTTTTTGAATACGCTTATTATCATCGATATAGTAATAGGTTGGATTTAGTGTTAATAATATTGCCGAATATAAATGTGCTATTTTAACATAAAATTTTGAAATACTTTTACAAATATTTTCTTTATCAACATTCCTTCTATCATAGCTATAAAAATCCTTATCAATTGAGGTATAAAATGTGCTTTCCTTTTTAGCAACACGTCTATTTAAATACATAATCTCTCTTTCGTCAAAGTTATTTTTTAACATTGAAGCTGTTAAAACATATAATTTGTCACAATAAGTCTTATTCTCTAAATTGAGTAATTCTTTAAAAGATTGAGAAGTTATATAGCTACTCATTATAGTTTCAAGCTTATTAGATATTGCAACAATATGTTGCTTTCCTTTAAGATTATTGGAAGAATTTGTATTTCCCATTATTATATAATAACAATAAAATTGAATTTAATAAATACTTTATAGGGTTAATTAAATAATTAATAATGAGTTTTAGAAACATAACAAAAAAGAAAAAACAAAAAAAGGATCTTAAATCATTATGGAATCAGTTCGATCATGGTTCTGAAGAAAAAAGTGATAAATTAGAGTGTATTTACGATAATGAGGTTACAGCACGAGAGACTTGTGATAGATGTGACAGTAATGTGCAAATTGGTGATGAAGGATATCTTCAATGTACTAATATTAAGTGTGGAATTGTATTTAAGGATAGTCTAGTTCAGACTCCTGAATGGAGGTATTATGGTGCAAATGATAATAGCGGAACAGATCCAACAAGATGTGGTATGCCTATTAATCCCCTTCTTAAAGAATCATCATTTGGATGTAAGCTTATTTGTGCTGGAAAATCCTCATATGAAATGAAGAAAATTAGACGCTATACTGAGTGGCAATCTATGCCCTATAAAGAGAAATCACAATATGATGAATTTGAGAGAATTAAAGTAATGGCTAATAATTCTGGAATCCCGAAATTTATCATTGATGATGCATTATTTTATCATAAAAAGATTTCAGAAGAGAAAACATTTAGGGCATTAAATAGAGATGGTATTATTGCAGCGTCATTGTATATATCAAGTAGAATTAATAATTTCCCACGAACTGCTAAAGAAATTGCTGCTATTTTCCACCTTGACAATACGAGCGCAACAAGGGGATGTAAAAATGCAATTACTATTTTAAATAAAATAGAGAAAAATGTTGATGGTGAAGATAAAACTGTTCTTTGTGAAACTAGACCTATTTCATTCATAGAGAGATATTGTAGTAAATTAAATATAAATGAAGAACTCACTAAGATGTGTAAATTCATCTCAATTTGTATTGAAAAAAAGGGTCTTATTCCAGAAAATACTCCCCATTCAGTTGCTGCGGGAGTAGTTTATTTTGTTTCTCAAATGTGTAGTTTAAATATTAGTAAAAAAGATGTCAAAAATGTCAGTGAAATCAGTGAGGTTACTATTAATAAATGCTTTAAAAAATTGGAAAAAATCAAGGATGTCCTAATACCTAAACAAATAATTGATAAATACACGTAATTGGATAAATATAGATATTATTAATATTTTTTAATATTATAACATGATACCCGAACTTGTAATAATTGTTCCATACAGAGATAGAGAATGTCATTTAAATTGTTTCAAAGCAACTATGAAATACTTATTGGATGAATTAACAGAGACGCCTTACGAGATTGTATTATCTGAACAGGATGACAATAGGGAATTCAATAGAGGTGCCACAAAAAATATGGGGTTTCTTTATATTAAGGATAAATATCCAAATGATTATAGAGAGATGACCTTTGTATTTAACGATATTGACCTATTTCCAGGTGTTAAGGGTATAATCCCTAAATATAAGACAACACATGGAACAGTTAAACATTTTTATGGTTTCACATTTGCATTAGGTGGTGTTGTTTCTATTACAGGGAGAGATTTTGAATCTTTAAATGGTTATCCAAATTATTGGGGGTGGGGATTTGAGGATAACTGTTTACAGAAAAGATGTATTGAAAAGAAACTGCATATATGTAGAAAATCATTTTATCAATTAGCAAATAAGGACTGGATATATATATTTCATGGTTCAGATAGAAAATTAGATAATAAAGTTGTTCACAAATTCACTGGTGATAAAATGGGTAGTAACGGTCTTTCAACTATTAGTTTTCAAAGAAATACTTTGAAAGATGTCGAGATTGATGAAGCCATTAATATGAAAAAAATTTCTTATAAATGGGAAATTCCCGAAAAATTCAATAAAATTAATTATGAGATTGTTCAAAATCCACAAAAAATTGTTCAAAAAAAAGTTAATATGTCTGATATAATGAATTTTAGATAAATAATTAGAAATCTATTTCCTCCTCAAATTTAAATGAAGCATTTGCCTTATTTCCTTCACTTAAAGAATATTCTCCAACTCTTGACTCAAAAAAGTTGGTCTTTTTCTCAATACTTATCATCTCCATAAAATCAAATGGATTGCGTGCATTATATTGTTTATCTATTCCTATTTGAGTAAATAATCTATCTGCAACAAATTCAATATATTGACACATTAATACCGAATTCATTCCAATAAGACGACATGGTAATGCTTCAGTAATGAATTCCTTTTCTATTTCAACCGCATCCTTAATGATTTCAATTGCTTCAATATTACTGCATTGATTCTGTAATTTATTATATAATAGAACTGCAAATTCTGTATGCATTGCCTCGTCTCTACTAATTAATTCATTACTAAATGTTAACCCGGGCAATAACCCGCGCTTTTTGAGCCAGAAAATAGAGCAAAACGCACCACTGAAAAATATTCCCTCAACACATGCAAATGCTAATAATCTTGTGGCAAATGAACTTTCTTTATCGTTTATCCATTTAATAGACCAATCTCCTTTTTTTTTGATACAAGGGTAGTTATCTAATGCTGTAAATAATTGTTTTTTTTCAACTGTATCCTTTATATATGTATCAATTAATAGACTATAAACCTCTGAATGAACATTCTCCATCATAATTTGGAAACCGTAAAACGCACGAGCCTCAGAAAGTTGAATCTCACTCATGAACCGAACACCTAGATTTTCCAAAACAATTCCATCACTTGCTGCAAAAAACGCCAAAATCATTTTGATGAAATGACGCTCATTACTGGACATATTATTCCAATCATCCAAATCCTTAGAAATATCTATTTCTTCTGCGCGCCAAAAACAGTCCATCTGCTTTTTATACATTTTCCATACATCATTATCCTGTATGGGAAACATAACATAACGGTCATTATTTTCTAACAATAGTGGTTCATTCTGATTTTTAGACATATCCTAAATAATATATTCAGATATATTTATATATGTTACATAAATTATTATATCAGGACTATATAATATATGAACGCATTTGATAGAGACGATAAGGTATTTAAATTACAACAAGAGATAAACAAGCTTAGGTTATTGCAACAAGAGAATAATAATCAAGATAACGATGAATCTAATATATTCATGGATGATACATATTTAGAACAATTAAGCGACAAAAATATTGAAAATAAATATAAAAAAGACCAAATAGAAAAACTATTAGAGTTAATGGATTTTATTGATATTATTATTAGCGATCCATCTATTTCTAAGACTCAATTGAGAGAAGCCAATTTTCAACGAGATAATATTAATAATATTATAAAAGGACTTAAAGAATAATAGTTAAAATGCTAATATTTATTACTCCATTTACCTGTTATTTGATGCTTGAATAATTCTCTAGGATTACACCTTTTTTTAATAATTTCCTTCCGTTTTTTAACTATATTTTTCCATTTTCTTTGAAGAAATTTAACGTAACAAGTTTTATCAATGGCTAAAATTTCACCACCATATTCGTTCTCATAAACCTCAATAAATCTCACACTCGTGAAATATCCATGAGCATTTATATTGAAAATATTTCTAATAATATCATGTGCACGAGAATAATGACAACGCCAAAAATAAAACAGGCTACGTCTAATATTAATAGAGTATTCTTCTAATAATTCATTTATATTTGTAGTTTCCATTAAATGAGTCACTAAAAACGTTCCATTTAGATTAGTATCTCCGTGAATTCTAGAGTTATATAGTTCAATAAAAGCAAGTTCAATTGGCATGATTAAATATGTGTTACTCCTTATACTTATAGTTATTATTTGTCAATTTTTTTAACTAACTATAATATAAACATGGAACGGTTACTTAAGAATAAGGTTGTTTTATACGTATTACTATTTTTAGGCGTGACTAATATCGCAGGTTTAATATCTATTCATAAATATTATGCTCTTGCATTTATGGTTATTATAGGATTAATAACGTCACATTTTACAAAGAATATGATCATTATAATTATAATCTCTCTATTATCAACTAATATGATATTCTTACATAAATTTAGTAATCTAACCGAAGGATTTGAAAAGAAAGGTAAGAAGAAGGGAAAGGGAAAGGGAAAAGGAAAAAAGAAAAAGAAAAAAGACGGTTTCCAACAGAGAAATGTTCCACTTAGTAAACCCGCTATAATTGGTGAGGATGATATAGAAGATGATGAATTAAATGGAAATAGAATAGATTATGCATCTACAATGGAACAAGCATATGACAATCTTCAAAGTGTTCTTGGTGAGGGAGGCATGGCAAATTTAACAAATGAAACACAAACATTAATCTCTCAACAGAAGAATTTAATGAGCACTTTAAATGATATGCAACCCATGATGAAGATGGCTAAAGATACAATGTCTAGTCTAAATCTCGACTCTATGACTAAGTCTTTACAGGGAATGGGGTCAATGTTATCATCTTTAAAACCTCAAGGTAATTAATTATGTTAGAATATATATATAATGGCTAAAAAGTGCAAACCTGGTATTATTTGTATAGAAAATACAACATTGTTTATAATCTTATTATTGATTGGATTCATAATGTATTTAGTATATTCAATCTCTCTAAAATCAGTTCATATTGAGAGAAATATAATAAGAGATAACCAACCTAATAGTGAATTCTATAATATTCATAATCCAAATTTAATTAGGTCTACAATATCAGATGATGTTTATACAAACCCATATGCTCCCCCATTGAAAAATAATATATTTAATAACCCAACAAATGTCGCAGGTGATATAAGAAGAATTCCTATTAATACAAAAACAAGTTTCCCTGATGTAGCATATACACAAATTGGAATTGCTACTCGCGATGTTGATGGTGATACAATATTACCTGTATTCGGTAGACCAATAAGCACAAACAGAAATAAATGGCAATATTATACTTTAACAGAGAGAAATATAAAGTTGCCTATAAGTAGATCAGGTCGAAGTTGCACCGCGACAATTGGGTGCGATGAACTGTTTAATGGAGAATCAATATATGTTGAAGGATATAAAGACGTTTTCCATGTAACTATTTACGAAAACAATGATATGCAGTATATACCATATATTTAAGTATATAATAATATAAATAATAAACAATATGTTATCTATATTATATAAAAGAAAATGGCTAATAGCGAAGTTGGTGAACAGTTAGAAAATATCATCGAAAAATTCGACGAATATAACATAAAATTAGGTCAGTTACAATTTTTAGAAAAATACGATAAGATTGCGTTTGACAAAGATGGAAACCTATATATAAATAAATATACTACTTATCAACCTTTATTACGATGGATATTTAACCAAAATAGAGAGAATTGTATGAATAACATACGGAATGAATTCATCAATTATTCTGGTTTATTAGACGGTATTCTAATATATATGTGTTTCCCTGATTTTCACCGTGATGAATTTGTAGACATTCGCTATAGAGTAGTAAACTTTAACAAGAAACTATTGCATGGACTTGATATTTTATTGAAAACATATTATAATAATCAAAAATATCGCGATATTATAAAGGATATTCAGTATAATTTAATACGACGTAGTAATACAATTATGCGATAATTTTTAGGTTTGTAATTGACTCATTACCTCAGAAATAGATGTTGATGCATCATTTTGACCTTGGTCATTTTGTGCTACATAGAAATGTTCAGGTAATGTAATATTTATTGATATAGTTCGATCTTTTGTTGGTAATCCAGGTGTAGTTGAAAATGTAGTAGTCTTTTTTGGTTCAATTAAACTCTTAGTTTTATCTCTTGCACCCATCAATCTTAACAGACGGTTTCTCTGAAATGAAGATTTCTCTTTATCAGGAATCAAATTTAGTTTTTTAATTTCTTTGTTTGCCATAATATTTAATTTGACAGATTCATCTTTAGTAATATTATGTTTCTCCCCTTTTTCTAACAGTGTATTAATTTCATTAGTAGGAACTATTTTTAATTTAGGTTTAAATTTAACCCTATTTGGCATTTTAGTAGTGTCAAATTTTGATGCTTGTGGTTTATTACCCGATATATCCATGTTTAATGCTTGTGGTTTATTACCCGATATATCCATGTTTAATGCTTGTGGTTTATTACCCGATATGTCTAATATTGGCTTCACAACTTTTTTTGTAACAGTTCCTCTACCAACTTTCTCTTTTTTAACTAAACTATTTACTTTAGCTAATTGTTCTGGTGTTTTATTCTTTATAGCCTGTAATCTATATAATGTTTGTAATTCTTGATAATTAAGATGACTAAATTTACCCATAATGATTTTATTACCAACTGTAATCTCTCTTGATGCCTTTGACAATATAGGTGTTAACTTATTTTTTATATCATTAATTCGTCTTTTACATTGAAGTATATTCATATTTTTAGGTAAAGATGAATTTATAGACTCCAATTTGTCACGATTTTTCGTTAAAGTATTTATGGCTGTTTGTATAACACTTTTTTTAATAGTGGGAGTTTTATATAATTCATTTAGTTTTTGAATAGATGTATTTGTATCTGATAATGGAATTTGATATGTTTTCCATATACTACCTATTAGAGACATATCCTTGTTTAAACTAGCTGTTTTTATATTTATATTCTTAATAATGGAATTTATTATATCAAGGTCATTTTTATCTTTTTGTAGAAGTTTGTCATCAATTGTGGTGCTCTGTTTTCCCTTATATTCGGCGATAAACCTGTTAATTTTTTTAATATCCTCTTTTATTTTATTATAATTATTTATAGATATAGATGGTTGAGATAGATTGTTTTTAATATCTTTTGCTAATTGTTTAAGTTCAACGATATTTGTATTAAAATTAATTGCTTTCCGTTTAGTTCGTCCATCAGATATATTTTTTGTTACAACACCTCCTTTGTAATTACGTCGTTTCATGGTTATCCCATTTGTTAAATTTTTATTCCTATATTTCTGTGTTTTTTTCAAGAATCTCCTCTTCATACGTTTATATGATTTATTTTTAGGAGTCTTCTTCCTATTATTAATTGTATGTTTCATATATATTTTATATACATTAAAATTTTATTAATAATATATAATATAGTTATAATAATGTCTTGTGATCCAGTAAATATAACAAATTCATTTAATAAGTGCGATATAACATGTAAATTTAACTATAATTACGGTAATAGCGGATTGAATGTAACTAATAAAGGTGAATATTTAGAATTAGGATATGATGGTAAAAGTGAGGTAGTGTTTAATGGAAATAAATACAATGTTGTCGATGTTAGAATATATAAACCATCACTAAATTCATATTATGGTTCTAAAGTAGATGCGGAAATGTTTATACATCATACCAATAATTCAGGTAAAAATTTGTTATTAAGCATACCAATAACTAGTAAAGAGTCCACATCTTCATCAAATACTATGTTCAGTAATATGTTTCCATTTATTTCATCGAAAAAAGACATCCCTGTTTCTATTAATATTACCAATTATACATTAAATCATTTTATACCCAAGTCTGGATTTTATTCATTTATAGGTCCACTTCCTTACAAGCCATGTAACGGGGAATATAATATTGTTATGTTTGACTCTAAAAATTCGATTAATATTTCTGCTAATAATCTCTCTATATTAGGGTCATTAATCACATCTATTACATCCAAACCTAAAGATATGGATATGAAAAGTGTATATTACAATAAAAAGGGAACTATTGAAAATGAACTATCAGGAGAAGATGAGATATATATTGATTGTCAACCAGTCAATGATACATCAAATGAACTATTAAGTGACGATGTTATTAAAAATAATGATAAAACATCGACAAAGACACCGTCTGAAAAATTAAATATGGAATATTTTGAGATTATTGTCGGAATAGCAGGTGGATTAATTCTACTTCATTTTCTAAGTAAGGCTGGAATGAAATTTTTAGGGAGTATTTCAAATTCATAATCGAGCAGCATTATGTAAATCATTTGAAACCGGTTTGTAATTACCACTAGTTAATGGTCCATCTTTAACTAAAGGGACCTGAGTTTGGACTATCTCCTCTTCTAAAGTCATTGGAAATTGGTTAATTGCGCTGAGATATCTATCTTTTTTTGCTTGGCTTGGAACGTATTTTTTCAAATTATAATCATCGCTTTGTTTATATGACCTAGTAATTAGGATATATACAAATATTAGGGCAAATACGCCTACAAGTGTATGAACATATAATAAACCTATTGCTGAACCTAATAATAAAATTCTTCCTACAGTAGAATCAACAGCACATGCTAAATTATACGGAACCTGCATATCAAAGACGATAAATATTATCATACATAAAATGACAATATGTTCAAGTTTTTCTTTTTTAAATGATTTAATAATAGAGTTCATTTTATATAAAATGATATAATATTTTTATTTAATTACAAAAATTGATATTATAATATAATAACATATACACATTATATTATATACAAATATGAGTGAAATTGTTTCATATATCGGTTCTAAAGGATATACTATTGAAAAAAAATATCTTACTGATAAAGATGTTAAAAAAATCAAAAAAGATCTTACAGTGAAACCATTTTCACCCCCTAATTCAATGCAACAATCTAAATCTTTCTCGATTTATAGGGAATCGTCTAATAAGCTATATATGCCTCGTATGTATGGTATTAAAAATTTCGGTAACCCAACAGATAATAAACTTCCACAAGGAGATGATATTAATGTCCCTTTTACAGGTGGATTGAGAGATTATCAGAAAAATATTATTGAAAAATATGTAGATGAATCTAAAAATACTGGTTGTGGATTGCTTGAAATTCCGTGTGGTAGAGGAAAATGTTTAGGTTATAATACACCAGTATTAATGGCTAATAAATTAGTTAAAAGCGTCCAAGACATTAAGAATGGCGATAAAGTAATGGGGGAAGATTTCACTCCAATGGTAGTTGATGGCGTTACAACAGGTAATGAACAATTATACGTTGTTGAACAAAGTCATGGTATATCATATACTGTTAATGAATCACATATTTTAACTGTGTATAATAGTTATACAGAGGAGATTCAGGATATATGTGTTGCGGATTATATCCGTGTTGGATTAATTGATGAGAGATTACGCGACAGATATTATGGTATCAGAAAATTATCGAAAACGTTCACAGTTTTATCAATACTTTATATAAGACCAATTTATTATGATACACGATATTATGGTTTCACAATTGGGGGTAATCATAGATTTATGTTAAGCGATCATACATTAACACATAATACCGTAATGGCATTAAATATTATTAGTGTTTTAGAGAAGAAGACACTTGTAATTGTTCATAAAGAGTTCTTAATGAATCAATGGATAGAGAGAATTGAACAATTCTTACCTTCTGCACGTATTGGTAAAATTCAAGGTAAAACTGTTGATATTAAAAATAAAGATATCGTTATTGGTATGCTACAATCATTATCTATGAAAGATTATCCATCTGGCACATTTGACTCGTTTGGTCTCACAATTTCGGATGAATGTCATCATATTTCAGCAGAAGTATTTTGTAGATCTCTCTTTAAAATTGTTACAAAATATATGTTAGGATTGTCTGCTACTATGAATCGTAAAGATGGGTTATCTGATGTATTTAAACAATTCATTGGAGATGTTGTTTATAAAGAAGAGAGAGAGGGGGATTCAAGTGTTATGGTTAAAACAATTAAATATAAAAGCGATGATAAAGAATTTGGTAAAGTGGAATTAAATTTTAAAGGTCAGACTCATTATGCGATTATGATTCGTAAATTATGTGAATTTAAACATAGAAGCGATTTTATATTAGATGTTCTTAAAGAAACACTTAAAAATAAAGATAATAATCAAATCATGATATTAGCACATAATAAATCATTATTAAAATATCTATATGACACTATCGAAAAAGAAGAAATCGCATCAGTGGGGTATTATGTTGGTGGAATGAAGGAATCAGCATTGAAATTGACTGAAACTAAAAAGGTTGTTATCGCCACATACGCTATGGCTGAAGAGGCACTCGATATTAAATCTCTCAGTTGTTTAATTATGGCAACCCCTAAAACAGATGTTACACAGGCTGTAGGGAGAATTTTGAGGATGAAACATAAACAACCATTAGTTATTGATATTATTGACCAACATGGTATATTTCAAAGACAGAGTATTAAACGTCTTCGATTTTATAAAAAATGCAAATATACAATTATGGAAACAGATAATAAAAAGTATTTCAATAATCAATGGAAAGTATTGTATAATCCCAATAAATCATCAGGTAAAAAAATGAATGACTTCTTAAAAATTAAAGAAGATGATCAAAAAGATACTATACTTAAAGGTGTATGTTTTATTAACGCAGATTTAAATGAATAAATATATGATTTATACCTCGGTATTTGTCTTAGTATAATGATTATATACATCTGAACAATTATTATTTTTAACGTAAGGCATTGGACTAGCTAAACTACCTGCACCGCTTGAAACTGATGGAGAGAAGCTATACATTGCGGAATTAGGAACATTGCTATTAAATTGATGATAACCACCTTTCATTTTATTTTTTCGTGTTTTATTTTTCTTATGACGCTTTAATCCTCGTGTTTTACGTTTCTTATGCGCTTTATGTTTTTTATTATGAGATTTAGATCTGCTCTTACGAGTTTTTTTTCTAGATTTCCCCCCTTTTCTCTTATGTTTTCGTTTTTTATGCTTGGTTATCCGATGTTTTTTTCTATAACCACCGACGGTTACAGTATTACATGATGTGTGTGATTTCTCTGTAATTGGTGCGTATGAAAAGGCGCCTTTAGGAACACCTTTTAACGCATTTGCTGAATCAAAACCATATACAGCATTCCCTTCCTCTAAAGAAGAATAATTACCTCCAAATTGAGTTCCAGCACCATGATTTAGTGGATTATCTATACCACAATTATGTGTTGTTTCAACCGCCATTCTTCCTGATTTTGGACCATTAAGTATTTCAGTATCGGGAACAAGAGAATATCTTCCACCACCATACATTGGACGAGAAATATTTTTATTACCTTTAGTAACACACCCTTTACCTTTAACATGACCACTTTCATTAGAACCACTCATGAACATTGTTTCATCTCCTGATAATTTCATTATATTATATATAAATATAAAATTAAATCTTAATTATTGGTTTCCATAAACTATGTGTTTTATCAAAACTAAACCATAGTCTCTCTTTCTTTTCTAAATCTACAAATTTATCATGACTTATATTTTCAAAATCTTCTTCATCCTCACTTTCTTCAAGTAAATCAAGATTATCATTTTCTCGGATTTTTCGAAATTTCGAATTCATATAAACACTTGTTTTATAGTCGGGAATATACGCATTACCTATATATTCTTTTTTATTTTCATCATCATATAAATTATAATGATCATGATGAATACATGCTTTTACGGTGAATTCCCTTTCTATTCTATTTTCATTATTTGAATTAGTAATAGGCTGATAATAAACTATATTTGAATTTGAAAATAGATATTGAATACTATAAGCATTTGCTGGAAATCTCTCTATAAGTCCTTCTTCATTCTCAATTATTTCAGTTAAAGTAGAGAGAATATTCATCTTGTTAAAACATTTTTGGATATCTTTTGATTGAAGACAATTCGTAATATTTTTAAATTTATTTCTCCAATTAGTCCCTGATATATTTCTATTTTTATAAAAAAATATGTTCTCAATAGAGTAGAATTTTTCTGATTCATGTGTAAAAATTGTTCCATAAAGTAGTGTTCCATTTTCACCGGAATAGAGAGATGATGGTTGACATTTGTTATTATATGTTTCCTTAATAATTTCGAATTTCTCTTTGAACTTTTCGCGAATTAATATTGGTTTATTTGATTTTGGATTAAACCATAGATATACCTTATCTCCTTTTGGAATAATGCGAATATATTTAAAATTATTATAATGAACTTCTGGTTTAATCTTAATTTCATTATAATATGAATCACTAACTAACTTCAACATTGAGCTAATAATAGGGTTTTTCGCGGAATAATTACTCTTTGCCTTGTGATGATTGTTTGTTTTATTACGCCATGATGGTTTATTGTTACTCTTATAATCTCTCTTTTGTCTATTCATTACACTATATATGTTATATAATTTATCTTTATTATCTTTAAAAAGAAGTAAAAGAGGTTCCGGATAAGGGTTCAGGAATTACAGAGTTGGCTTTTGTGTTTGATTCAGTCGCTGAAGCTGTTTTAAGTTCTCTTAAATATTCCTTCAATTCATCTTTCATTTTACTCTTTTTTTCATCTTTTTTCTCTCTATTATTTATATTATTATACAATTGAGAATATAATTCCTTAGGTTTATGTATCATATCTTTTTCTTTTGGTATAGTCAGCATATCCTTGAAAAATTCATATAACGAATGCATTACGAATATAAACACAGCTGATACTGTCGAATAAAGAATTATATTACTAAACATTATATTATCTCTCTATAACATTATGTTAATAATGAACGAAATTTAAAAATATAATTGAAACAAAATTAAAGACAAATTATATATCAACTAAAGGACCATAATGACTATTAAACTTGTTATTATCGCGAAAGATGCCACCGTTTTTACAAAATCATGCAAACAAATTACAGAGGAAAATCTGTATAAAAAATTTGGTATTTCCAATAACAATCATTTCGAACATATTCATACATTTAAATGCGTAAATGATTTTGAACATTATATTCATTTATTCTCTAAAAAGCAGTCAAAATCTGCTCTATCTATCAATAAAATGGAACTACCACCTCCAATTGATAACACCCCATATTTTGGAAATATTGGTGTGATTTGCACGAAAGATCTCGAACTTGATTACAGTAAAATTATCGATTATGATGATAAACAGTGGACAAAAGATTACGAGGCACTATTTGGTGGATTCGAAGATATTAATAGCGAAGATACTCCATCAAGTGATACAGATGATGATTCACAAACAGAGAGGTTGCCATCTGGATACGTAAAGGATAATTTTGTTGTTGACAGCGATGAAGACACAACTAGTGATGATGATACAGTTGATAGTGAATTGGATGAGGATGAATATGATTCAGAACCAGATAGCGTCGGTTAGGTTAGGTTAATTTGAAGTCTTATCTCTAATCTTATTTATTAAATCACTATTATATATACCAATTGGCTTATAATTTTTTATATCATTATAATCCCGTTTAGATTTATTTATAGGCTCGTTAGTAGTGTGTGATGAAGAAACATTATCTGTTAATTGAGTTTTATTATTGCTAAATGGATCAGTTGATTTCTTTGGAATGACATTACCAAATCCGTCAATATTGACGCCTGTTTGTTTTTTAATTTCATCTCTCTTATACGCAGGAATATAATGTCCCCATGATATAAATAATAGATTTGGATGTGTATATTTGACATTAAACCCGTTTTCCTGTAATTTTTGTATCACATATGATATGCATGTGCTTACATTATACGCTGGAACTGCGAAATCGAATTCGGGAACTAAATAAAATAATTTGGTTTCACAAGCTTGTCTAGATATCATCTTGATTTTATTGTGAATTCTATTTAATATTTTATTATATGATTTGATTTTATTCATTTCTAATTCTCTCTTACGGTGATATAATTCATCTAAATTAATATTTTGAACAGGGAGGTCATCCATTATACTTATATTAATTTATGAGAAAAAACTATTAGATATATACCACATAGATTATGTATATGGTTATTAAACACATTGTTTTGGCAGGAGGTGCATATAAAGGTCTATATGAACTTGGAGCATTAAAATACTTATCTAATAGTGAATTCTACTCGATTGGAAATATAAAATCTATACATGGAACCTCTATCGGTGGGTTAGTAGGAACAATACTTTCCCTAGATATACCATGGGAAACTATAGATGAATATGTTATAAAGAGACCTTGGTATAAGATAACAAATGTTTCACCCATGATGTTATTAGATATACTTCCTAAAAAGGGTTTATTAGGATATGATTTTTTCAAATCCGTTCTAGAACCACTATTACATAGTAAAGAATTAGATGTGGATATTAATTTAAAGGATTTCTATGAAATAACAAAAATAAACTTATGTTTGTATACAATTAATTTAAATACTTTTGAGCTAGTTCAGATCTCTCATAAAACATTTCCTGAAATGGAATTAATCAAAGCTGTAAATATGACATGTTGTTTACCGTATATATTTCAGCCTGTTTGGCATGAAGATTCTTATTATATAGATGGTGGTCTAATAAATAATTATCCTATTGATTATGCTATTTTAAGTGAAAATATAGAAGATAATAGAGAGATTTTAGGGATAACATTTGATACAAATGAAACTGATAATAATCTCTCAAAGGAAAGCAATATATTTGAATATGGATACTATATTTATAAAAAAATGGTTATGAGACCTGAGGCAATAGTAAATACTATACCATACGAACTAATTATTCCATGTAAAGAATTGAATGTCGATGAGGGATATAAAACACTAGTTAATAGTGAATCAAGGGCAAAATATATTGAAGATGGAGAGAATTTCGCCAAGATATTTCATAACATGATACTTAAAGAGTAGTATGAATAAATTCTACTAGAGTATCATAATTGGTTTTGGCCTCATACTCAATAATCTCATTATCCTTTACTAATTTAATTGTTGGGAATGATTCAACCTTGAATTGATTTGCAGTTGCCTCGTCTTTCTCACAATCAATCTCTCTAAATATAATTGTAGTATTATTCACTGTTTTATCAGAATACTCCTCAACAAATTTATGCCATTCTGGTTTAGCAGTTTTACAGTGGGGACACCAATCTGTATAGAAAAAGAATAATTCAACTTGTTTTGTAGGACCATCCTGAACAAATTCCTTATTTTCAACATAACTGGGATCAATATTTGGAGATACGAATTGTGTATACGCATAATATCCTGCAATAGATAACAATAACACTGTTATAATAATAAAAATACTAGTTTTATTTAATGATAAATTTCTTAATGAGTTAAACATTGTTCTATATATCTATAAAATAAATAAACAATAATTATTTTAACGTAAATAATATTATTTTAACATATTTGTTTCTCTCTACATTCTATTATGAAGACACTAAAGAAAAGGATGAAAAAAGATGTTTACACTAATCATGACTATAATAGCGGAGATGGTATGTTAACATCTGTATGGGGTCCAAGTTTATGGCATTATTTACACACAATGAGCTTTAATTTTCCAAATAAACCTACTAAAGCTGATAAAAAATATTATAAAGAATTTTTAATCTCTCTCAAACACGTATTACCATGTAAATATTGTAGAATTAATTTAATCAATAATTTCAAAGAATTACCTATAACAGAAAAACGTCTAGAAAATAGAGAACAGTTTTCTAGATATGTATACGAATTACATGAACTTGTAAATAAGATGCTACATAAGAAATCAAATCTCTCTTATGAAGATGTTAGAGAGAGATATGAACATTTTAGATCAAGATGCACTTTAACGGATAAAGAGGTTATCTCAATGGTAAAACGAAAAGCATCTAAAAATAAGACGCGAAAAAAAGAGAAGGGTTGCACGCGACCTTTATATGGAAAGAAATCCAAATGTATTATTAAAATTGTTCCACAAGAGACAAAATGCGATTCATTTCAAATACATAAAAAATGTATTAAGAGAGATATTTAGATTCCAAATTGGCTAAAATTAGCTAAAACAGGACGCGGTAAATAATCGCCTTCTTTCCTATTATAATTCGGAACCTTTTTACATTCAAATGCCGGCTCAGGACATCTTCCACATGGTGGACATGCTGGACATTTCTTCTCACTCTTTGGACACACTTGAACGTCAGGACAACGAGGACATACAGGTGGAACTATTTGAGATTTCAATATATAAAGATGTTCATTGCCATGTGGTATTTGCGATTTAGGTATGCCTGTAGGTTGATTTTTATGTAAAGGAAGTGAACTATCACCTTTCGTGTATAAAGACGGTGTCTCCTTATTTATTGTATCATTTAAAGTGTTACCCTGAGAGAGATTTCCCGATTTAGGTATGCCTGTAGGTTGATTTTTATGTAAAGGAAGTGAACTATCACCTTTCATGTATAAAGACGGTGTCTCCTTATTTATTGTATCATTTAAAGTGTTACCCTGAGAGAGATTTCCCGATTCTTCTCCCTTAAAATTATCATTAAATTCACTTAATTCTTTACTAATTAAGCCAAGTGATTGTTCTATTTTATCAGGTGCGGATTGTTTACGTGATTGCTCTGTCTCACCAAACCCTTCTCTCAAATTGAAAGAACACATAATAACAATAAAAGCAAAAAGAATTGCTATAAATATTATCTTCTTATTAAGTTTAAACTTCATTATATATAATTATATGTGAAAAAAAATTGAGATATATTATTTCTTCTATGAGAGATAATATAATATCATATATGAATACTATTTCAGATAAAGAACGAGTTAAATATGAAAATGCAATTAATGAGATTGGAAAGAAAATATCTAAAACGTCTAAAAGAGTTAAATCTGTTCGTAATAAAACCCAACCATTACACCGTTATTTTGACATTTCAAACGATTATGAGATGGGAATAGATGAAGCAGGAAGAGGTCCTCTTTTCGGAAGAGTATATGTGGCAGGAGTGATTTTACCAAAGGATGATGACGACTTTAAATACCATATTATAAAAGATAGTAAACGATATTCATCAAAGAAAAAACTAAAGGAGGTATACGAATATATTATTGAGAATTGTATTGATTATTTCGTATCATACAAAGATGAAGAATACATTGATAAAAATAATATTAGACAGAGTGTATTAGATGGAATGAACGATTGTATTATGAATATCAATACTAAACCGAATATGATACTCATTGATGGGTGTGATTTTATCAATAAAACTGGAGATAATTCTTTAATATATAAATGTATTGAGGGAGGAGATAATTGGTATACATCTATAGCAGCAGCAAGTGTAATCGCAAAATATGAGAGAGATTTATATATTGAACAAATTTGTGAAATTCATCCAGATATTAACGAAAAATATGATATTCTATCAAATAAAGGTTATGGCACCAAAAAACATATGAATGGAATTAGAGAATTCGGAATTACACAGTTTCATAGAACAAGTTATGGTATTTGTAAATATTATAAAAAAAATTGAAACCTAATTAATATACATAATATACACAACAACAATATCAATCATGAGTAATCAGCAAATTAACACAGTATCAAAACCTTATACATCTGATAAATTTAATGTTAGTAAACTTAAAGTATGGTTTATTTATAAGGTAGATGACGAGAATATCGAGGGCAAATATAATGTTTGTAGCAATACATTTGCTCTTAATACATCAATTAATTTAAATGATAATGACCAAATTGAACTTAAATTCGGACAATTCATCTCATCGAATTGGTTTTCACATATGGTTAGCGATTATACTAATCTTGATAAAATCACATTTTACACTGTGATTACTGATAAAGATGAGACCAGTAATCTTATCTGTAAACTACTTAAAGAAACATATAATATCCGCACAGTATTCAAGGTAGTTCATACGTTTATTCTAACAAAGCCTTTATTCATGGCTTCGGCGATGAATACAAATGATTTTGAAAAACATACCCGAATGTATATTAAATCAGAAGAAGATTCAACACAATTATCCTTATATGTTACAAAATTAGATTCAAATTATAAATTTATTATTTCCACACCATCAATTGAATATAATAATGACGAATAAGTATTTTAAATAAACCAACAAAATATATTATTTTTTAAATTAAAACTTAAAATTGAATATAATATTAGATACTTTGTTTGTATAAAACTATATTATGCGTGTTATTGTCTTTGATACTGAAACAACCTGTCTCCCGAAAAATTACAAGGCTAATTACAATAATTGGGAAAACGATTGGGGATATATTGTTCAATTAAGTTGGATTCTATTTGACACAAATAATTATTCCATTATTGATATCCAAGACCATGTTATTAAAATTGACAAAAATGTTGAATTAACTCAGGAAAGTGTCAACATTCACGGTATAACTAGAGAGAAAATTAATAATAATGGTATTCACATAAATAATGCAATTGCACTATTTATTGGAGCTCTAGAATCATCTGGTTTAATGATTGGACATAATATTGAATTTGATGTTAATATGATTAGAGCAGAAATTATTCGCAATACAGATAATGATAGTTCTCTAGAATTTAATATACCGAAATATTGCACTATGAAAAGTAATATTGATTATTGTAATATTATCACAACAAGCAAATACGGTAGAAAATATAAAAAATTTCCAAAGTTAATTGAATTACACGAGAAATTATTCAATACAACACCATGTAATTTACATGATTCAATGACTGATGTTATAGTAACATTAAGGTGTTATATATGGCAACAATATAATATTGATTTATATGTTTATTCTGATGAAATTAGAGATATGATGAAGGAAATTATACCATAATTATCCACTACACATAAGACATTCATCATCTTCATTTTGATTCGTTATACTCTTTTTTACATCATTTGGGTCAATAGTGAACTGTTGTGCGGCCGCTTTTGCCTTTGTTCTCAAATAATATAATCCTGTTTTCAATCCACTACTCCACGCATAGAAGTGCATTGCTGTAATTTTATCATAAGTCGGTGTTTCCATCCATAAATTCATTGATTGACTCTGACAAATATATTTACCACGCGTTTTAGACATATTAATCAAGTTTTTCATTGGCATTTCCCATACAATCTTATATTTATCTCTTATATATTTGGGAAGATTAGTCAATTGCTGAATTGAACCTTTGTGCAAGATTATACTATTTTTAATATCCTCGTTCCACACACCAATCTCGCATAATTCACGCATCAAATATTTATTAATTATAATAAATTCGCCTACAATTGTGCGTCGCAAATAAATATTACTTGTAAATGGTTCAAAACACTCGTTATTTCCCAGAATTTGACTTGTTGATGCAGTAGGCATTGGTGC
>Ga0136588_1000222_pt1 | contig 21770 bp, 27 predicted proteins | sample AntRauMFilla1564_FD_104782 | JGI IMG/M metagenome (GOLD analysis project Ga0136588, IMG submission 104782) | Saline lake microbial communities from Rauer Islands, Antarctica - Metagenome Filla 1 #564 | ecosystem: Environmental > Aquatic > Non-marine Saline and Alkaline > Saline | place... | reverse complement strand
TTTATTGTTTTCATATTTGGAGATTATTTTATCAAAGGTAGACTCTCCAATCCCCTTAACACTCAAAAGAGCCTCTCTATCTTCATTTACTATACAATCAAAAGGATTTTCTAACTCTAGGTACAGGTTTTCTACTTGTTTACTTGTTAAGAATATAGATAAAAAGTCTTTCTTTTGCTCATCTGTTTCAATAGCATAGTCTGTAAAGGAGTAGTCTATTTCATACGATACACCATATTCGTTGTCTATTTCCTTTGCGTACACTATGTACTCAACATTGTCTTTTAAATCTAAACTAGGAAGCAGTCCCACAAGCTTATAATTTCCATACTTGTTTTTTCTAAACTTACCGTCCATACTCTCTACAAGAGTGCAAAGGGCAACCCCCCAAGTGCCACTTTCGACACTTGAAGCTCCCTTTGGGTGCATAATTGAATTGACTTTAAACCTTCCTTTTAGCATTGGTCTTTTATTCATACTCAAACCTTTCTGTTGTTATTGAGGCTTCTCCATTTTCGTATATCTCCTCTATTTTTGCCACACTGTGCTGATACACACTATTGGCATAATTTCTAGGGATAAATTGGTCGTCTCTTCTATACCCAACAACCATTATTTTAGCACCTCTTGTGAACCAAGATTTCTCCATAATTTTCTTCTTGCCACTATCTTCATTGTAAATTGACATTTGTTTGTCGTAATTGCTAAAAGCCCCTTGGTAGAACTTAACCTTAACTACTCCAAACTCTGTTAGTAATGTAACACTATGCTTCATCTTGTTTTTATCTAGCACAGTTCCACCTATTCTAGTTAATTGATACTTTTTAAACTCTTTGTTTTTTGTCCTTACCACTTCGAAAGCTTCCATAGATGGCAACTCAAAGAAGTTTGACAAGTCATAAACATCTTTATTTAACTTAGACATTTCATGCTCATGGTAGTAAAAACTCAAACTATCCATTTCCCATTTAGATATTGTTCCATTACAATACTTGTCCCAATCCCCACTCATTCCCAAACTTACAATATTATCCCTATACAGTTCCAACGTACTTTCTAAACCTAACCAATCAGATAGTTTTTCGATATGTTTGGAAACTACTTTCTCAATTGAACTTGTCCTATATTCTACTGTGCAGTCATCTGTATATTCAAAATCCTCTCCCTCTTTTAACTCACCAACAAATATTTCAGAAAAATACTCTAGTACATCATCTCTGTTAGGCAAGACATTCCACTTTCTATTTCCCTTTTTACCAACAAAATACTCTTTTGTGTTTATGAGTTTTAGGAACATGTATTCCCTAACTTGACCTAATAATTCTTTTGGAATTAATTCCATCTCTACTAGCTTTGCTAAGTTGCCAAAGTCCAAAGGCTTCTCTCTGTTGTTTCCTAGTATATGTATATTATACAAGAAACTCTTCATAGTGTCAACCCTATTTCCATTTATTTTCTCAATTTCGTCAAAAGCACCAGCTTTTATTAGGTTTATCATAGCAAGTTTTGGTAAATTTGTCTTTTCTATAAAGTCGGCAAGAGATAAATATGGTCTATTCTCTATTATTAGGTTAGCAACATCATCTCCTATCCCATTTATACCTTTCAAACCAAAGACTATTGCATCGTTTTCAATATCTGGGTAAAAACTAAACTTAGCTTTGTTGATGTGTGGTAATGAAATACTAACACCATTGCCTTGAATATCACCTATTGCGATTGCTATCTTGCCATAATTAGTAACCTTCTTTTTATTATTGATTGACTCATCTTCTATTGCCGATGCGTTAACAGTTAAAACAGAAGTGTTCCAATATAACTTGTTAAATCTGTGATATAAGTTCATCTCTTGTAATGCTATTGCAGAGTAAGGCACAGTGTGATTCCTAGAGAAACTATCATTTCTACCCTCGGTTTCCCGATATTTATTAGGGGATTAGACTATATCTTGTGTGTGGAAGATTTGTCTATAATATAAATTTCCATTTGTAATTTAAGTGAGATTTTCTCTCTCCTTTGCAAACTCTAGTTATTGCACCGTTATCTTTTCTGTCTATTGCTTTGTAAGCACTTTTCAAGTTTTCGTAAGTTTCGATTAGACTACCTTGCATATCATATTGACCAACCTTAACATTTTTCATCATCCTACTCTTTTTAAAAACCCCATCGTTTGGTTCTAGTCTTGAGTAAGACCAAACATACCCACCACCAATTCCACCCTCAATAGCACAAATAGATATACTTTTTATTGAGACATTGGTTTTACTCTTAGCTTGTTGTGCACTACCATATTTTTCAACAAATGTTCCATCAATGTTGTATTGATAAACGTTTTTTGTTTTTAGTAGTTTTGTTCTCACGGCGTGTTGCATATTACCGCTTGCATCAACAACTTCCAAGTTTTCAAGCATGTTGTTTACTTTGTTGCCATCAATATGATTTATTTGAAGCTTGGTGTCTATATCCAACCTTAAAAAATACTCTCCTATTAATCTGTGAACATATCTTGTGTATTGTTTGTTTTTATGACTTAGAGTATAAGACTCATAGCCGTTTGTACGATTAAACTTTCTTTTTAACAGTCTGTTTGTTTCTGTGTTTATACAGTCACCGTTACTATAAATCGAATACTTTGTTTCACTGTTGTTTAAAAAAACTCTTTTATTCATTTCACTACTCTCTCTACTTCCACACACTTAGCACTTCGAATGGTAGCCTATCTCCCACCCTACTCCCTTACGGGATAGTCGTTGCACCTTCCTCTTTCAAGGCTTGGCACAGGATTATCATATTGTTTCCAACTTAGACTTCCCCTGTTAGCCTACTCATTAGTCATTATTTCCCATGACTCCAAAAGTTAAGTAGACACCGCTAGGCAATAGCGTTCACAAAATTTTAATAGGGCATAATGTTTTTACCCTAATTGGATACCAATACACTCTTTCCAAATATAGTTTAGGAAATTTGGTCTAGTTCCTAGCTTCTTACCCACTTCAAAGAACAGCACTGTCATTTCTTCTATGTCTTTTGTCTTCTTCTTTGCTATTATTTTACGAAGTTTGTTTGCACCAACCATATCGAAACCAACAATATCTTTATCCATTGTCAACTCCATTACGTCTTCTTGCTCTATAGCCATCATGTTTTTATCCAAAAGATGTCTCTCAACAACTGCTATTTCTTTTGCATTTAAGCCATACTTAGCCATATCCTTATACGCTTCTTTTATGTCGTTCTTATACCTAGCGAATTTGTCCATTGGTGTCTCTCCATCTGAACTCATTAGTCTCATAACAGAGTTAGCAAGAGCTAGTTCTTTCAAACTTCTAGGCTTTATTTTCTTTTGTGCTTGGTTTCCAACGTCTGTATCAAATTGAAACAGTGATATAATCTCACTATTGTCAAGATACTCCCACATTTTTTCATCATCGTATTCTAAAACGTCTGGATGAAGAATTTTATTATAGGTATCTCTTATATTTCCACTATGTTCGACTACTTTATCAAGTATTAGTAGGTCTAACTCAGTTCTTATTTTGTCTAAACCCTCTATTGTTAAGAAGTCTACCTTTAGCCCACCCATATCCTCTGAATCATTCATATCGAACGCAGTAACAAGCTTGCCATTTGGAGACGTCATTATGGAGTTGTAATCTAGTATTGTGGTTGGATATATAATAACCCCACTAGCATGAGTAGAGCGACCAACTATCAAACCTTCTATCTTTCTAGCCGTTTCTTCTACATGTTCATATGCGTCTATCTTCTCTTTAAAACCATCTACCTTTTTTCTTTCCTTTGCTTCATCTCCATATAAACATTCGTCTAGAGACCATTGTTGACCTCTTTCTGATTTTATGTAGTCTGCCAACTCTTGTGCTATGTCATTGTTTATTCCCAATCCCCTACATGCAGTTAATAAAGCAGAGCGACTTCCTTCTTTTTTAAACGTACATATGTTTATTGTTTTGTCATAACCATATTCGTCACTACCAAATTCTTTTGCAACAGCTTGAAATATCTGCTCTCTTTTTGAGGCTTCTGTATCCAAGTCTATGTCAGCAAGTTCTATTTTTGTATGGTGTATATGTCTCCACCAAGGAAGATTGTGCTCAATTGGATTTAATTGGGATATATCTGTTAGGTAGCATAGGTAAAATCCTGTAACTGACCCCCTAGCAACACCTACTAGTGAATTTCCTTTACTGTCATCCCACATAATATCAACAATAATATCAACTAGATTATAATAAGAGGATAAGCTTTGTCCCAACTCTTGACTTATAAGTTTAATTTGTTCTAACTCTATATCTATTCTATCAATATTCTCTTTGTTAAATTCCTGTTTTTTCTCTGAGAACCCTTGCTCAATATTCCAAAGTAGAAACACATCACTACCACTTTCACTTTTACTAAAATAGTCTATGTTTTTATGACTGCTGTAGTAGTCTTTGAAAATATGGTCTAGCTTAATATTACTAGGTAGTGGTACATTTGGTATTGCTGTTGGTTGAAACAGATTAACATCAGAGCATTTGTCGTGTATTTCCATTGTTGCTCTTAGCCCAACTTCTACCTCTTCTTGTGATAGGTAAGGCATCCAATCATATATCTCACTAGCTGTTTTCAAAAAAGTACTGTTGTAAAACTCCTCTGTCTCCCTATCCCCATCTCTACTTCTTAAAAAAGCAGAGTGCAATTCCTTCTCTTCCTCATTGAGATAATGAACATCGTTTGCTATTACATATTTAATTCCATAAGCGTTTGCTATTTTTAAAAGAACTTTATTGTATTCTTTTTGTTCCTCTGACTTACCAGCTTGCATCTCTATGTAAAAATCTTCCCCAAGCACACTTGTCATATAGTTTAGAAAGCCATCTACATCATCTCTTATTTGCTCTTCATTTGGGTTTTCCATATAGAGTAGCTCTAATATCTTAGAGCCTAAAAAAGACCCTAGACAAGCAGTAGAGCCAATTAAATGACCCTTATCTTTACCAACGACCTCTTTTAATTTGTCATAGGTTGTGGTTGGTCTCTCCAAACCTCTGTCAAAAAAACTGTTTTTCCAAGCAAACGAACTAAGTTCTTTGAGTTGTCTGTAACCAATTTCATCTTTTGCTATTAGTATGAAGTGATTGTACCTCCTACTAGGTTCAAGGCTTTCGTTCAAATAAATTTCATTACCTAAGAGAACTTTAAAATCAGTGTTTGGATTATCCTCTTTTATTTTATTATAAGCTCTTATGGCTCTCAAATGAGAGCCTAGAGCATCGTGATTTGTTACTGCTATACCATTCAGTCCAATATCAAAGGCTCTATTTATTAAATCTTCCACCCTAATATTGCAGTCAATTATTCTAAGATTACTCATTTCATCATGAGCGTGTATTTCTGTTATTTTTTCATATCTTTCAGCCATAATTACTTCCTCTCTAAAACCAAAACTCTGTCTTTCTTTTATTATAACACACAAAGTCATATTCGTCAATGATTAATTGATAAAAAGTTTTTCCAGCCCATTCATTTATATTAACTCTACCTATTATATTAATTGAGAGCTTATCACTATTTAAAAATGCCTCATCTAGGTCTAGAACAGTCTTCTCTACATTCTTGAAAGATATGGCTAAGATGTCTTTTGAGTCGTTTATTTGGAACTTTACCATGGTTTTAGCCTCATTGTATAAAATGTGACTTTTATCCACTATAATGTCTTTCACACAAATACATGGAGCCTCGAAACCCTTGCCATAGTGTTGTTCGTGTCTTCCCACCACAGACATAAAATCACTTTTTAAGTCTTTTGCTTGTATTTCGAAATCTACTTCATAAACCTTTCCCTCGACAGAACTTTCTAACTCTTCATTCATTGAATTAACAAAATCTTGTAGGTCTGAACTATTATTGATGTTTATTCCAAACGCACTTGCATGCCCTCTAGCCCAATTAACACTTGCCATACTATCACACTTCTCTCTCAAGTCTTCAATGGGAGAATTGCTAAAATTTCTACCACTTCCACTAAAACCAATGCCATCTTTGTTTTCAACCACTACGAACGTTGGTTTATTGTATTCACTTGCTATTGAGTTAGCCAAAAGTCCAGTAAAAGACCTTCTCTCAATTGGTATCACTAGACTAATTACTTTGTCTCTCAACTTGCTCTCTATCTCACTTCTATTACTTTCCAACAATTCGTTTTTAATATCATCTTGTGCTTTTTTTATATCCATAAGTTTGGGAATTTGCGACTCTATAAAAGAATTAGGCTTGATAAACCCCTTCTTCTTACTCTTATTGGAGAATGGATTGCTATTAAAAACAATGCTATTTTCATCAATAAGACATTTGAAGAGTAAATTCTTCTCCTCTAGCGTACCCATTCTGTGAACTGCGTTTATTAGTGGAGCTATATAGAAGCTAATACTATCCATTTGGAAGCTTTTTATCTTATTACCATAATAGTTAATCAGATGTTTTAGAAACAGATTGTTTACGTTGGATAGTCCCTCCATTATGTAGTATCTGTTTTCCAACACCGTGGTGTCCATTAAATCGCTAACCATTCCAACAGCCACAAGGTCTAAGAAGTAGTCTGCGTGGTTCATATTGTAAGCTTCATCAATAGCTTTACAAAACTTGTACGCAACAGACACACCAGAAAGCTCCTTATTTGGAGAGCTGTCCATTTTAGGATTTATAACCACTGCATCATCACTATATCTTTCTGCCTCATGATGGTCGCAAACAACAACTTTCTTACCCATTTCTTTTAATATCTTATGTTGTTCATAATCACTAGAACCAGCATCTGCTATTAACAACACATCGAAATCAAAATCTCCCATCTCCTCTATAATAATCCCATGTTTTTTACCACTATGGTTTAACCAAGATATTTTATTCTTATCATACACCTTACAAAGGTAAAGGTAGAGTAGGGCTGAACTAGTACTACCGTCCACGTCAGAGTCTATTATGAGCCTAATTTTCTCATCGTTTTTCATTGACTTGACTAGCAAATCAACCCCCTCTCTCATATTTTTGATTATAAAAGGACTATCTACATTGTCTTCACTGTAGTTAATCAAACCATTTAAACTTTCAATGCCTCTATTTTTTGCAAGAGTTTTCATTGGAAGTGCTTTGTAATTGTTTGTGCCTATTCTTTTATATTTCATAATCTATGTCTCCCTTTATCTCTACCTTGTTTTTCATTAGCTCTTCTAATATTTCCTTACCTTTGTCAGTAGGACTATCTTTTTCTAAGGTTAGGTTCTTATCATCAACAATAACGTAAACAGTGCAATAGTTTATAAACTTATCAGCTATTCTGAGAACGTTTTTATTAAAAGCATCTATCTTACTATCTGTTTGTTCTGGTTTATCCAATGCTATTATAACCTCATTAACACCAAGTTCAACTATTTTGTCTCTTTGGTAGTTGCTGACACTACTTCCACTAACACCTAAAGTGAAGCTGTTTTCTCCGTAGTATGAATCACATTGCATTGTCGACTTCTCTGCTTCGACTATCATCACTTTTTTAATCCTTTTTATTGCATCTTTGTTGTGATTTAACCCAAAAAGATTGTGTTTTGTTTGATGTCGATAGTCGATTTTTTCTATTTTTAATGGTAAATATTTAGCTCCGCTCTCTGCGTCTTCTTTAATTAACGCTCTACCCCTAATTCCAATCAAATCTCCAAACTCATTGAAGTGTGGTATGACTATTCTTGACCTAGTTATGTCAACACTTATGTCATATTTCTCCATAGTAGGAGCCTCTATATGCTCTTCCAACCAACCTTTATAGTATCCACTAGCAAATACACCTAAGATTTCTTTGTTAAACTTCTTTAAACTAACCACTTCTTTCTCTTCTGTTAGTTTGAAGTATTTGTCTAATATATCCCAATCATTTATCTTCTTAACATCAAAAAAACCTATCTTTTTTGAATGAGTTGAGTATCCTAATAGATTAGAAACCCACATAAGAGATTCATAAAAACCTTCGTTGAGAGATTTCATAACCAATCCAAAAATATTAAAACTTTCTTGACAACCAGTGTAACAATGGAAGAGTTTACTATCTGTGTAGTAGTATAGCTTTTTACTATCTCCATGGTGGCAAACAGTTGGAAACTTTATAGTTGTCACATCACCACCCTCAAAAACTTCTTCGTGGTAATCTCCCCCAAGAGCCTCTACTATTTGGACAATATCTTCATTGGTAATCTTTTCCAATAGTAAATCCTTATCTACCACTTAAAGCCCCCCTCTTCTTTTTCTTCTTCCATTGCTTCTATAGGAGCTTCTAATGCTTCCATTTCTTCTTTTGTGTACATATTACTATCTAGTATTTGTTCAACTGTGGTAGCTTCTATATCTATAACCTCATAGTCATTGTTTGTTAAAAACAAGTCTTTTGTTCGACAAGTTCCTAAGTCTATATAACACCAAAGCTTAACCCTAACAAATCTACCTTTTCTTACTTTGTATATATTGTAAACAAGATTGGGAAGAACTGAAAAAGCTGGAAGTATGTTAGCTAGGCTTTCCAAGTCAGCTTTAGTAACTTGCATTGCTATCAATCCTATGTCAATCTTATCGGCAATTGACTTTGCTCCTCTAAGTACTGCCTCATCTGCTGTTTTTACATGTTTTATTTCCCCATTTACTTGTGTAGCACTATATATAAACACATCTAATGTATTACATAGGTACTTCATTCTATCAGCAAATAAATACAAAACATTGTCTTCTCTAAGTTTCATACCCCTTGTTTGACTAGCTATTTCCATTAACATCTTAGGAGAAGTAAAAATATAGTCAAAAAACACATACGACACATCGTGATTAACTTTGTATTTTTTTATAGCTCTCTCTATATCTGTCATATTGAAACTAGGAATATGCTCAATCCAAATAGGTGACTCTGCTATTATTTCTATTGCTCTATCAATTCTCTTTTCTTCTTCTTCATTATATGTAAAGGAGAGAAGTTTGTCCTCATCTACACCACTCACATAGGCAACCATGGGAGTTTGTATTTCATTTATTTCTAACTCTGTTGTTATAAATAGAGTAGGTTCACTATACTTCCTATCTATCCACTCTCCAAGCTCTGTATCGTATACATTTCTAATTGCTATTTTACAAGCATCACCAATTGCCAATCTCGTATTGTGCGTAACAATGAAATCACCCACTTGAAACAAAGCTTCTTCATTATCAACTGTAAAGCATGTCATGTCAACAAGTTTTTTTGTTCTCACTATGTCAGATATAGCCAACCAATCGTTTGCTTCTGACCTTTTTTCTACACTTACATAGTCTATTGCTTTTTGTTTTTTAGGTGTATATGAGAACATATTAACTTTCTCGCTCTTGGGCGTTAATATTCTAATTTCGTAGCAAACCCCATTTGTATATTTATCTTCTCTTGTGTCTTTAGAAAAATTTGCAACGTATCCAAGGCTTCTACAAAGTTCGATAATACCATCTTTCATCTTCTCACTTGTTGTCGAAAAACCCACTCTACCGCCTTTTTTAGAAATACTCCCATCTGTGTCTAGTAGACCTTGTAATAGAAATCTTCTCTGCTCTACATCCCCTAACAAATAGTGTTGTGGAATGAACTTGTCTCCACTTTTCACGTTCCATAGATTTGGATAATCAGCCAAAGCCTCTTCAACCCAAACCATATTGTGATATCTTCCTACCTTAGCCACGTTTTTATGCTCAAAATGCCAAGTGTTGTTATTCGCATTAGATTTACTAAAACCCCAATTTTCAAGATTAGCTATCTTAGAAACGATTTCCAAGTCATAGGAAGAGTACTCTAAAGACTTATTTTTAGCACTAGTCCTAAAACTAGCATCTCCAAGCATTGTTCCCATTGTGTAGGGATGTAAACTAAACTCTTTTGTTGGATACTCTACAGCTTGGTTCATGGGAATTTTATATCTGAAACCTCTACCACTTTTGAATCCACCCAAACCCTCAGCTCTATCTAGTAACTGCTTCGTTGTCTCAACAACTCTAGGTCTATCTTTTTGGTAAGAGTATTCCCATAAATGGTCTTCACATGATTCGACTACTCTACCATCTTTAAAGTGAACCTCATACACTTCTTTTTTAGTAGGCTGTGGATGTATTTGTAACACTTTTGTTGTCTTACCATCTCTAGCAAAAAGCTCGTCTCCAACCTTTATATCCCCTATTGTTTTCCAACCACTAGGAGTTGGAATTTTAAAGTAGTTTGGAATAGCTTTTCCTAAACCACTTTCAGCCGACCTAATATAAAACTTCTTCTTCCTAGCCCCTCTAGTTATAGTTGTTAATATACCACTGTCTAAAGGTGCTCCCATTTCTGGAGTAAGTTTGAGTGTTTCTTTTAGTTCTTTCAGCTTCTTACCAGCTTGTTGTCCCTCTTGACCTAAGTTTTTTGCATACTCATCTCTAGACTGAATAACAATGGTGTCAAAATAATCAATAATTTCGTCTATCTCTCTTGTGTCGAACTTAACTTGTTGCTCCTCTTGCTGTTTAGTGTCTAAGAGTTGGTCATTATATATGACCTTTGTATCAAAACCTTGGTCTCTATAAAATTTTAATAGGCTAAACTTCTTAAGTCTTTTGTAGTTATACTGAAAGTTTTCCACTTTTGCCAACTGCATACATTTATCTATATATTCAATTCCATTATTATCTGTAAAAATAGTATAATTTTTATTATAAGAAGATAGAAAACTATCCACTTCCATAGGAGATAAGTTTTTAACATTGCTTTTTATTAGGTTATGAATAGCTCCAAAAACAATTTGATGAAACTTTTCTGGAAAGTCTTCTACTCTTAAGTCTCCATATTCCTCTTCTAGTAGTAGGTTTGGTTCTAATAACAAACAACCAAAAACCTGTAATATCGTAGCTTTATCAAACATTGAAAATCCTCTCCTATAGGCTATCTATATCTATTAAATAGACTTCTTCTTTTTTTTGAAGTGGCTTTACAACCAATCTCTGACTTACAGAGTGAGCCACATCTTTGTTTTTATTTGAGTCTATCGCTGTATTTTTCCCCACCCAAAACCTCTGAGCGTCCATATAAACATGAGGAATTATCCCAATTCCATATTCACTGTTTACCTTATTATCCATTATATCATAAAAATACTTCAACACTAAGAACATTTTAGTATATGTTAACTCATACTCTAAGTGGTATTTATCAACTTGTGCCATTATTTTAGGGTTTAGCTCTTTAGTGCCATATAATTCATTTATATAGTCATACAATTCTTGCTTTTCGTCCATCTCTTCTGTGTTCTTTTCATACTTTTCCCTTATGAAATCCTTATAACACTTGACATGATACGTTGTATTTTTAAGCTTTTTAACCGCATCTGTTTTTAATATGTCTTCTCCACAGTACTTACACTTTTTATTAACACTCATAGCTTCTCCTTTGAAAAATAGGTGGTAGTATTTCTACCACCTATAGAACATTAGGCTTCTAGTTCTTCTTTAAATGCGTCTTCTAAGTCATAAAGAACCATGTCTAATTGTTGTTTTTGATTCTTAGTTGCGGTTGAAGCACCATTGCCTTTTCCTAAATGCTCCTCAACAATCGTTATATAGTCATCTATTTTACCTTTTTCATTTAAAAACATTGCGTACTTTTCAATCTCTTGCATGATTTCGTCAAATGTTTTCTCTTTAACTTTGGTTAACTCTTGATTTTCAGTGAAAGAAACAACAGAACCGACACCACTAATTTTTTCTTCTTCATCTATTGCATCTGAGATTGCTTGCTCTAAGTTTTCTATACTAAACTCTTTCAAATAGTTAACCATATAATCAAATCTAGAACGAGCTAAATATTCTGGGGTGTTTACTATGAAAGCTGAACTAGGTATTTCCTTACCTGTTTCGTCAAGTCCATTTGGTTTTAAGTATAGAATAATATCACAGAGGTCACAAATTGGGTCAATTGAGCGTTTGTCCCCTTTAGGATAAATCTTTGTATACTCTTCGCCTTTGTCATTCAAAAACGTTCTTTGTCCCTCATGAGATATAAAATAAACTGTAAAACCAGCAGAAGTTAACTTATTAATCTCTCTCCAAAACTCCACTTCATACATTTTATATCCACCACCATGAGGAATCTCACCAATTGTAGAAACACCTTCTCTTTGACAGATATAATCTTGACACAACTGTGCTGATGCTTCCGAAATACCCTCGGTTTCCCGATATTTATTAGGGGACTAGACTATCTCTTTATCCTTATTAAGGATAGATGGCACTTCGGTATGGGATTTTCACCCATAGCCTACAGGACACTACTCCTTAGTCGTTACACCTTCCTCCATTGAGGCTTGGCACGGTATTAGCTTGTCCTTACTTAGGATTTAGCCTTCCTTACTCATAAACTATCTCTAGCTCTGAACCGTTAGCATGTCATATTGACACACACCTTAGATTTCTAAGTTCACCATCTTCATTTCACGCATTACTACATGAATGGTCATTGGTATTTTCCATATTTATTTTATCAAAATAGCTTTCATTAAAGTGGAACTTTCTACTCTTTCTCATATTAACACTTAAGCTCAAACCTTGTTGTAGTATTATTCTTCTTATAACATAAACCCCAACATTTGTTCTTTTGGCTATTTGTGGAGGAGAAAGCTTTTCTTCCAAGTACCACCTAACTATCAATTTTTCTTGCTTCTTTGTAGTTTCATATTTATTGCTAGCATTTTTTACTAATACAATTGTTTTTTCCACGCTACCTCAATCTACAAAGACTTTATGGTATTTACCCTTTAACAGTATCAAAAATTATAGTTGAGTATTGCTCTCTTGCTTGGTCAACAGTTTTTTCTGATGTTAACTGCTTATTAATTTTCTTAAAGTTTGCCCATCTACTATTCATAGGTAGAAACGGAACATTTGCAATAGCATTAATTCCTGCTTCGAAACCTAAGTAAAAAGGTTTTTTTGCTCTAGTTGCTTGCTTTGTCTTACCAGTTGAGTTACTAGCATAAACAAGAATAGTCTTACCTTCTAATCCTCTAGTAACCTTACTAATATTTGGATTAAATATATCTAAAATTGCCATTTTTTTCTCCTTTTCATACCCACGTATTAAACAATACGTGGGGGTTTTGTTATTTTACTAAACTACTGCTATATTACCAACTTACTTTTTTCTGAGTGTTGTTTTGACTTGGTGCTTGATTAGGTTGAGAGAAACCTTTTTTTACATCACTGCCACTCTCGCCATCAGACTTCATTTTCTCTAAAACAATTTCTCTATTAGCCAAGGCAGTTTTAACAGCTTCTACGTTATAGGCTTTTGAATCGTCTTCGTCATATTGTTCTGGTTTACCAGAAAGAATGAGCATTTCATTAGTAATGTTTTCAAAAGTTTGTGTCTTGGAACTACCAAACCCTTCTTTCTCTTGAACTACTACATCTATCGTAGACACTAACTCACCCCAAAGATTTGAAGTTTTTCCAATTTCATAGTTAGCTTCAAGATAACTTCCTGCCTCTTGACTTGTTACAAATTCGAAAGGCATTGCATTACCATGGTAATCAAAACTAACAACAGTCATTCTAAGTCTACCAGTTTCTTCTTCATCTTTAATTTCTGGAGTCATCTTAGTAACTACTCCCTCGATATCAAAGAATGCTTGAGGAGTAAACTCTTTCTTAACAGTCTCTATGAAACTAAAGCTAATTTCTGGATAGCTAGAGATGTCTTTTTTATTACTATTGTAATAGTCATTCATTTTTAATTTTGCACCATCAACAACTACCTTAGAAGCTTGCTCTAAAGCGTCTTCTTTAGAAATCCCAGAAGCCATAAGTGTAGCTAGTGAAGTATAAGACATAGCCTTTTCAAGTGAGTTAAAAGAAGGATTGACCTTACCTTTAGAAGTAATCTCACCTGCGTAACACTTTAACTTATGCTCTGAATTTTCTCCAGTTTTAATAACTAAGTCACCACGAACTGCTCTTCTACCTTCTTTTTCGTAGTACTCTAAATTATTTTCTTTCACAACACCAACGATTGATACCTTGTTAAAACTTTCTCTTAACGTTGTCTTATTTTCCATTTTATTTCTCCTTTTTCAATTTAGTATTTGTGTTTTTGTTTGTATGTTTTCTTAAATTTTTTCCATAGTTCCTTCGATAACGTCTACTAAGAGCCATTTTTCAGAGTTTAAAGACTCGCTATTTCTAACTATCTCAACTACTTTTTGACTAACGTTGATTAAGTATCCTTTGACAGTTGAGCCATCCGAGACTTCGAAGCTAATCTTATCTCCAACAGAAATCGTCTTTTTGTCAAATGTTTCAAATGATTTGTAAGGTTTTCTTAAAAATTTCATAATTTATTTCTCCTTTCTTATTGGTCTTACTATAGTATAACATATAAAACTGTATCCGTCAAGTCTTTTTTAGGATATTTTTAAAGTATTTCCTAAACTCTTGTATTCTACACCATCAACCACTTCTCCACGCTTAATTGCATCTGCCACAGCCTTTTTATCAACTTTGGGTTCTGGAATAGGTGTATTGATATATATTTTAGGAACTAAATCTTGATTTAAAATAATAACACTTTTTGGTCTTTTTCTCAATTTAGCTGTGAACAAATCTCCACCTACAGAATCATTACTTGTAATCTCCATAGCGTTTTGAAGACCTTTGAGCATACTCTCTTTCTTCTTAGCCATTTCAGACTTTCTAGTGTTCAGTCTATCAATCTCACTTTTAATTGCATTTTCTTGAGACTCAAGGTTTTTAATAAACTTCATATACCCCTCTGCCTTTACATCTAAATCTTTGAGAACGTCTGCAATAGCTTCTTGAATGGCTTCTTCGTCAAACTCTCCCTCTTCCAACATAAATTCTAACTTTTTAAAGTCGTCTGTTATTTCATAAAGCGATTTAATCATTCTAATTCCTCTCTTTTATTTATCTTATAGTTATATTATACCACACAATAGTGGTTTCATCAAGTACTATTTACAATCTTTTAAATCTTTTGAATTAAAAATCCAAGGCTCCACTCCATCAAAAGAGTAGAAATTTTTAAGTTTGGTGTCCTTCCTTGCTACAAATACCTCTTCTCCATGTTCTTCAAGCCAATTTACGAACTCTTTAGACAACTCTTCGTTTTGAGCTCTCATTACAAAGTCGTCCAATACTAACTTTACAAGATGTCCATCATAGTCTCTTTCTTTTTCTCCAACTGCATCCATAAAAGAAAGCATTGCTTTGGCTTTATTTTGTTTTGCTTTTTGTTTTAATTGCCTCATCATCTCGTTTTTTGTTCTACTTTTCACTTTATTTCTCCTTATATAAACCCCAGTGCTACAGAATTTTTTCTGTTAGTAGTAAATTACTTATGAGCATTGTCCCAAACCTTGTTTGTAAACTCTATTGAGTCCTCAGTCATTTTACCATCTTCTAATTGATAATCAATACTAATTCTAGCTTTCATAGGTCTAGGGTCGTTTGCCAATTGCATAATAATTTGTTTAAATTGTATCTCTGCCATTTGCTCAGATGTTTGCATTTGTTGATTGTCAACTAGAGCATCTCCTAGCCAAATTTGAATTTTAAACAGAAGTAAGACTTGTTGTTGAAACCCACTAAACTCCTCAAAGCCATTGAAGAAACCTTCCATATTTATATTCATATCGTCCCCCCCTCTACCAATCCCAAGTTTGCAATAACAACTCATCAAAGTCTCTTGGAACTTTACTACAAATAGTCATTTGCCACATCAAACTCACAATTGTTTGAATTTCTTCGTTGGTTTTGTCATCGAATATAGATGGTTCATAAATGACTTGGTCAAACCTATATCCCATTAAGTTTTCTACAGACGTTACTGTTACACCCCTATACTCAACCACGTTATCTGTAGGTTCACGAATAATTTGGATAGAAACACACCTTTCGTATACAGTCATAGCATCTTCATTTAGGTAGTTCTCACTAATCACTCTCATCATTTGTGTTAAGCTTGTTTTATTTTTCGCTAAAATTCCTATTTTAAACATATTGGTTCCTCTCTAGCTCTTTTTTTAGCTCTTCTTTGAGTTTCTGTCTAGCCTCTTTTCTATTTTGCTTCTTAGCTTTAGACCAACCATCATGATTGTTCGCCCAACAAGCAAATTTTCTATCAAATTTATCCTCATATGTTAGTTTTTTGAACTCACTTCTCATAGTAATCCCCTTTTTTATACCCCACAAATCCATTTATATTGTATTTTTGTGGGGTATAGGCTACTTATACAGTATAAGAAACTCACTCCACGAACCAACATCTACAACATATTTATCTTCTAGTTCAGTCCATATTTTATAGTATGACTTATAGTTTTTATCGGCTAGGAACTTAACAATCGCATCAGAGGCACTTTCAACACTGTCAACCTCACGTAAAAAATACTCTTCGCCATTTGACCGTTGAAAAAACAATTTCATAAAATCCCCCTCCTATCCGTTCTCTTCTTCGTATACGCACTCAACATCAACTAAAGCCTCTGCTATAGCCTCTATAACATGGTTTAAATCAACTGTGTGGTCGCTTACTAATACTTCTTCCACTAACTCATACAGAGTACCCCAAATCCTTATTTGGTTTGATTTGTTCACTGTTTTTCCCTCTCTTTACTTTTTTAATCCTATGGTTAATAGGAACACAAGAATACAATAATATTCTATCTGAAATAAGAAGTAAATCCCTATCTGATTCTATTGAGTATATTATTTGGTCTGCTCTAACACTATTTAGATTATCTTTATCAAATAACCTAACATCGTACTGAATACTCTTATTTTCGTCTACAGCCACCTGTGAAAACAAATTATATAAGTCTTTTAAATTATCTGCCAATACTAAAACCTTCATATTAAAACCATTAACCACTATATACTTCCACTACTTCCTCACCTCTACTGTTTACATAAGGTTTTGAACTAGTAGTATAAACTCCCCTACCTCTTTCGTCGACCACTTTTCTTCCGTCTCTAACAAATCTAACCATTTTTCCTTTTTCCAACTCTGAAAAATCAACCGTCTTCCATATACCTTTTACATTAACTTGAACAATATCATTCGTCTTCATATAAAACCTCCTTATATATATTATTGTGGACTGAAAGCCTAAGAGCGAGCATTTTACTTTTGAGGGCTTATAGCGTTTAATCCATATCACCATAGAATAGAAGTAAAACCTGTGTCTTTCAAGGTTACTCGTTTGCTTTCAATTTAAACTTGTAGTACTACAAACCTTTATTCTTACTTGTTCCACAATGCACACTGCCTCGCACGGATTACGCTTCCACGTTTGAGCTATAATTTTAGCATTGTACTTCTACAATATCGGCAGTGTATAAGTGAGTACCAAGGTCTCGAACCTCTATAAGTTTTTCAGTCAGCAGTATACGTTTGTCTCATTAATGAGATTTTTTCCGAACTGACATCTTACAATCTCCATAAGAATGTACTCATATTAATTATCAGCCTTGACCAACCACTACTGATTTGAGCCTACCTACTATATTAGCTCCACCATACCAATTCTCATTTATTTATGGCGATGAGTAAACACCTTCTATGTATTGGTATGTACACTGCATTTGACTTATCGGCACAAATGAGACCATTATTGGAGGTAGGTTTCACGTCTCTACCTCGACATGTATTACAGCCCCACCGAACTTTACTCTGTAATACTTGTATAAGCCCTTAAGTAATTGTTCGCTTAAGCTTGCTTAACGCCCCATGTTTTTTATTATTGGGAACATGTAACCAATCTACCTTATAGTACTATTATACCACACCTCAACACTTCTGTCAAGTGTTTTGAGAAAGTTTTTACTATTTTAAATTTTGCTATAAAATATCGTTTTCATTCATAATTTTCTACACTTCTATCTACCTTCATAATTACAATCATCGTTCTCACAGTAATCAAAAGGTACACCACCTTGGTCACCATCATCAAAATGCTTTATGTCTGCACCACATTTCGGGCATTTCTTGTCGGTTTCTCATATACCGTACTCTTGGTCGATTTGTTTTCTACTACGCATACCACTCATTCGTTTATCCTCCTTCTTATTATCTTGCATTTGCGAATTAACTATTTAGTATTTGTAACTTTGTTTTTTACAGTCATTTAATTTTAATTTCCCACTAATTTTACATTTAAAACAAACTACTCCTAGTTGATGTGTTTTTTTAAGCATATATATTGAATTACTTTTTGTGTTATTTAAACATAATAAACATTTCATACAACTTCCCTCGTCCTTCGTAATAATCTCGGTTTGTGAATATAAAACTAATATTTTAACTAGTAGTTAGTTATATACACTTCTACAGTCTTATTACTTTTCTCTTTTAAGAGTTCGCTACTCATTGTTCTATTTAAGTTGTTATAGTCATAGTTCAAATAGTTTACATTGTGTTTTCTACTGAACTCAATCAACTCACTATTAATAATACCTTTGTGCTCAAACACATTACTCATTCCCCATTGTACACCTAGCTCATCAAGTTTATTTAAAATTACAAATAGGTCAAAGTCATTATAGTCAGACTTATATCCATTTATTCTAGTAATACTATAAGGGCAGTCCACATATATAAAAACGTCTTTAAAGTCCATTTTTGAGCTATTCACTATATCAACTATATGGTCTACATATAATTTATAATCCATCTCAGACACTTGTAAATTCGTTTTTTTATCCTTCTCTTTAAAGTCAACTAGAATTTGCTCAACTACTTTTCTTCTGTTCCTTTTCCCAAAGCTAGAAGTTAGTCCTTTTTGCATATTAAACTCCAAAGAGCCATTAAATGCAAACAACGATATAGTAAATAAATCTAAGTAATAAGAATCATCTCTGAGTTTTCTATCTGTTATTGTTCTCTTAAAATTATAATACCCCTCTTTATTGGAGCTTGATAAATTAAATTCTAATATTCTACTATCGACATGGTCTAATATTTCCATTACACTCGTCTCCAATACTACACGTATTAAAGTTCCCATAAACAAATCGTTGTACATGTTTATTTCGTATTCTGAATTTATTGCCACACTACCACTACCACCAAACAAATCTACAAATAATTTAGCTTTTGGAAACAACGGTTTCAACTGTGGAAGCAATTTTGTCTTCTTTCCAGACCAAAGAAAAGGACTGTCTACTATATTACTGTTTTCCATTAAATAATCTCCTTTTTTGCACAATTAACCTCATTTTTACTCAAAATAACGTAATATAATGATGTTTTTAGGTAAATATTAACGTTTTTTGACCTATTTTCGACCATAAAATCTGTCTTTTATTACGTTATGTAATTATAATTCCTCATACTCTTTTAGCAATTCTTTTAGAGTTTCGTCGCTTTCTGATAATAATTTATAAATTGCAATATTTTGTAATTTTTTTACTCTTTCATCCATTTCAATTTTTATCTCAGATTTTCTCTGTCTATTTTTGGCTCTGCTATCAAATTCGCTTGTATCTACAATGGATACTATCTCTTTTGTGTACTTTGTAGGCTCGCCAATTGGCTGTATTTGTAAATCAATTACTTTGGCTAAGTTAAGTCCGAATCTAGTATCACATACAACTATATCTCCTATTTTAATATCTTTTTGATATGAAATAAAACTATATTGCTTATAAGTATTTGAACCTTGTATAAAATTAACGCCTACTATATTTATAGTGTTTTCGCTATCTACTATTTCTTTGGTAATATTTAACTTATTCAGTGAGTCACCTTGGTATACTTGTACGGTTTTTACACCCTCTATTTTTAAAGTAACATACGTTTTGCCATGTTTTTGAGTTATTTTTGTTATTACTCCGCTCATACCATTTGTTTGACACTCAGAATTCACAAAAACAACTTCTCCTATTTTTAAATCATATCTCATATATTTCTCCTTTTATTATAAAACTCTTCTTTTATTATGAGTTAAACAGTTTCCCATGCTTCATATTTTGTTTCTATTTTTTTAATTTCAGCTCCAATGTCGTTTGCTGATTTCCCACATTTTTTACACTTCATGTTTGGAATAACATTGTCATGGAAATTTCTATCGTCATATCCGCTATTATTTACAATATCACCACAATTTTCACATTCATAATCTGCCCAAAAATCTCTTCTGTTTTGACTTGTAATTTTAATAATCTTCATACAATTCTCCTTTGTTTATTAATATAATTAATTATAGCATATATACCTACAATTGTCAAGTATATTTTATAATAATAATTGATAAAATCCTAATTTTATTCATCTTCCTCGTCTATTTCTACTTCCCATTTTGAATTATAACTCAAACATTCTTGAGTATACACGCTTATAAATTGAGCGTTTACTCTATAAGAAGCGCAATATTTTTTAGTTGTATAATTATGACTCTTACAAATAGGACAAGTATTCATTGCATTATAAATTTCTTTTCTGCTATCAAATATAACTCTTACTCCTAACAATTTTGCCATTTATATCTCATTTCCGTGTTAAAATTGGCGTTTTATTTATTTGGTTACTAAAACTATATAGAATTAGTGACAAAATAAATATTAATTTTTACACACAATCCATGTCCCCAAAGTTAACATCTCTTCTGCTTGTTTTTTGCTAGAAGAGTTAAACCCAAAATATTCATGACCATCTTCTTCTAGCCAAAAAATCATAACTTCTCCCATGAGTACAATGGTAGTATATTCTGTATCTTTTCCACGGACTGTAAATCTAAAATCTTCAAAGTCTTCCAATTCAACCTCTCCAATATTTTTAAATTCTACCATTTGAAAACATCTAATAATCTCACCTACTTCAACTTCCCAATATTTTTTTAGATGGGACAATAGTCCAATCATTATACATGTTACCATCTAAAGAGCCATTTTTTAGTCCCATTGAACGATAGTAACCATCACCTTCAACTATAAATGTTTCTCCACAAACACCACTAATATCTCTTGTATTTATTACTACGTCTCCAACTTGCACATGAGTACCATCTTTATATAGTAAAGGCGTAATATCACCAACTATACCACATTTATTCCCATCCATATCAATTATTTCTCTTGTATTCATTTTTTTTTATTTCTCCTCACTTTTGTGAATTTTCTTAATAATTTCCCCACCAAATTCATCTTTAACAATATCAATAAATTCAAAAACCGTAAATAAGTCAGTCATTTCTAAACCTTTTTCTTTTAATAAATTGTCTCTACCCATTTTACAACTTCCTGTTAATTTGTTATGCCAATCGTAAAACTCATCAACTTCATATTTATCTATCTTATTGAAATGATTATTAAACTCTTCAATACGTTCTTCTTCCGACTTCTCTTGAAATGCTTTAGAGTAAGCATCTCTCATGGCTTGCTTTACTGTTTTACCATGCGCAAAACTATTATCGACTTTAGCTATAAAACATTTTTCTAAGGCTAGATTATCTTTTAATATACATCCTATTGCTATATTCCCCTTGATTGAAATTAAAACAGTGGGTATTCTATCTATTTTATATATTATATGCCCACTGATTGATTTTATGCCATAACCATTACCATTACCATTACCATCACCATCACCATAACCATCACCAGAACCATCACCAGAACCATTACCAGAACCATAACCAGAACCATTACCATAACCAGAACTATAACCAGAACCATAA
>Ga0136588_1000218_pt1 | contig 21968 bp, 14 predicted proteins | sample AntRauMFilla1564_FD_104782 | JGI IMG/M metagenome (GOLD analysis project Ga0136588, IMG submission 104782) | Saline lake microbial communities from Rauer Islands, Antarctica - Metagenome Filla 1 #564 | ecosystem: Environmental > Aquatic > Non-marine Saline and Alkaline > Saline | place... | reverse complement strand
ATATTAACTGCCGCACTCGAGTTATTTGCCCAAGAAGGCTATAAAAGTACTACCACCGCCAAAGTAGCAAAGAAAGCGGGGGTTTCTGAAGGATTAATTTTTCGTCATTTTGAAAATAAAGAAGGCCTACTTAGGGCTATTATGGAAGACGGAGAGCAACAAGCTGCTTCACTTTTTACCGCAATTACTTCTGAAACGTGGCCAAAAGAGATTATAAAAAAAACTATAAACTTAGCCATTGATATGTCTTCAAGTACAGAAAAAGCCGTTTTTTGGAAATTGCAATACAAACTGAAATGGGAACTGGGGTTTAAAAACCCTGAAAAAACAGCTCCTTTACACCGCGTTCTTACTTTTGCCTTTACCGCAATGCAGTATCCAAACCCAAGTGATGAAGCCCATTTCTTACTCATATATTTAGATGGCCTGGCTTCAAGACTTTTCCTTGTTGATGGCTATGATGTGAATCCACAAATCTCCTTTTTATACAGAAAATACAATCTAGATTAATCTATCACACTAATAATGAGTGATTACTCACTTATTATAGCTATTTCAGCCTTTCATCGAGATTACTGTCTATTCAACGTCAATAATTCCACGAATTTTAATAAGCCAATTTAAATGATCGAGTATTTCCAACATTTTGGAGCAAAGGTATCAGCAGAAGACCTCAAAAACTTCGCTCAATCCCCGAATTGGGATGGAAAGATCTTCAAAAATACGTCCAAAACATCTATCGCTATTGGCGCTAAAGAACTACCCTCTTTACTCTACAAGCAGTTTTTTGATAAGGCGGGAAGAAAGCCTTCTTCACCCATTATCATAAAGCCATTCGATAAAGAAGCTTTCCTAGATTCTACAGACGAACCAAAAGCAGTTTGGTTTGGTCATTCCGTTATTTTATTGCGCATTAATGGCTTAACCATTCTTTGCGATCCGATGTTTGGCCCAGATACCGCGCCAATAGCACCCTTTCCTTCAAAAAGATATAGTGATAATACACTAGCCCTAATTGATGATTTACCTCCCATTGATTTAGTTTTACTTACCCATGATCATTACGATCATCTAGATCTGCAGAGCATCAAGAAAATACACCCTAAAGTTGAGCACTTTTATGTGGCTTTGGGGACCGCTCGTCATCTAAAAAAATGGGGCGTAAACCCAGCTAAAATCACGGAATTTGATTGGTGGCAAAGCCATAATTTCAAAGACCTAGCTATAACTTTTACGCCAACTAGGCACTTTTCTGGTCGTGGACTTTCTGACAGAGCTAAATCGCTTTGGGGTGGTTGGGCTATCAAATCTGGCACACATAGCATTTATATTTCTGGGGATAGTGGCATAGATGAGCATTTCAAAGAAGTGGGAGAACGTCTTGGTCCTTTCGACTTTGGTTTTGTAGAGTGCGGCCAATACAATCCACTTTGGCACGCTATTCACATGTTCCCTGAAGAAAGTGTGCAAGTAGCACAGCTAGTTGAGCTAAAACGAGCTATGCCAATTCATTGGGGCGCATTTACGCTGTCTCTACACAGTTGGACCGAGCCTGTAGAGCGATTTATCAAAGCAGCAGAAGCCGTAAATCAAGCCTACATTACGCCTGAAATTGGTAGCCTTTTTTCCCTCAAAACACCTACAAAAACAACCAATTGGTGGGAAAAATATCAATAAACCCGTCATTTGGCCTGCCTCATAGCACCTGCAATGCCCCAAATTCCGTTATTCTCACCCCATCATCTTCTTTTTATAAGCCGTTGGCGAGCATTGTACATAGCTTTTAAATTTCCGCACAAAATAGCTCCCATTATTGTATCCAGATAAATATGCTATATCAGCAATCGATAAATGAACTTTCGTCTTAATTAAGCCTTTTGCGAACTCAACTCGCTTTGCATTTATATAGTCTGAAGGCGTAATTCCGAGTGTTTGCTTAAACTTGCGGAAAAAATTAGACTCGCTCATACAGACATCTTTTGCAAGTCTTGAGATACTCAGTTTTCTGTTTGTAAGCTCTTTATGAATAACTGCTAGCGCTAAACCAATTCTTGAATCAGCGACCTGATCTTGCTGCTCTCCCAAAAACCACTTTCTAGCTTTTGTTTGTAATAGCCTAACAACTAGCTCTTTAGACATCAAAGAAATCAACACATCTTTAGAAGTATTATGGGTGTCAACAAAGGTGTAAAATATTCGCTGAATCAAATAACTCAGATCACCATTATTGGTTAAATGAGTAGAGTCTTTGTCTAAGGTCCAGTTGGTACTTTCCCCATCTATACTAACTTCTTGATTATAAAGGCCAACGGCTTCAGACACAGTATACTTGTCAATGCCAAGAGCGAGGCATTGCGTGGGTTCATTCAAAGTGGCAAGTGGAAAATCTATAATCATCGGTTCATTTGCTGGCATCACAACAGACTCACTTGGATAAAAATCAAACGGTTCTTGATTTGTCAAATGCATCACTTTTTTACCGGTAAGCATAATAGCTATCACCGGATAATCGAAATGAAGTTGCACTTTCTCTGCTGCTTGGTGGGTCTCAAAAAGGTTTAATTCTGCGTTTGAACAAGTATAAATAGTCCGATTCTCTACTAAAGTAGAGAGGGCTCTATTCTTTCTATAGTGAGATAATAATTTGTCCATTTCTGATAGTACAAAAAATATCGTAGAAAACCATCCTTGCAAGTATGGTATTCTTTTTTGCTAGTATAGTTCATAAAAAAGCGGTTCCAATTAAATAGATTTAATTAAACTTATTTGGTTCAAGCAACTTCAATCTTAAATGAGTCCCTCTGTTAAGCAGCCCTGTTAAACGAACCAGATTATCATAATTAATCATAGTAAATCCCGTTTTATATGTCATATTCTAAACCTACGTTCAAAGACAGCTACCACAATTTCATAAATGGAAAGTTTGTAGCGCCCATTGATGGCCAATATTTTGAGAATACCTCACCTATAGATGGCTCACTTATTGCAAAATATCCCCGTTCGCAAAAAGCAGATATTGACATGGCCGTTGATGCAGCAAATGCCGCCAAAGAGTCTTGGGGGAATACGCCAGCTGCAACCCGTGCAGCCCTCTTAAATAAAGTGGCAGACATTATTGAAGCCAACTTAGAGGAGTTTGCAATTGTTGAAACTTGCGATAATGGTAAGGCTATTCGGGAAACGCTGAATGCAGATATTCCCCTATCGGTAGATCATTGGCGATATTTCGCTGGCTGTATCCGTGCAGAAGAAGGCTCTGCGTCTGAGCTTGATGCCAACACCCTTTCCATGAATATCAAAGAACCACTTGGTGTAGTTGGACAAATTATCCCATGGAATTTCCCGCTTCTAATGCTTTCTTGGAAATTACCTCCAGCCTTAGCTACTGGAAATTGTGTAGTGCTAAAACCTGCTGAACAAACCCCTTCAACAGCAACGCTCTTAATGGAAAAAATTGCGGATGTTTTCCCCCCTGGCGTACTGAATGTTGTGCACGGTTTTGGCCCTGAAGCAGGAAAACCCCTAGCTTCAAGCTCAAAAATTGATAAAGTGGCCTTTACCGGTGAAACCACCACAGGACAGCTCATCATGCAGTACGCTTCAAAAAATTTGAATCCAGTAACAATGGAATTAGGTGGGAAGTCGCCTAATATTTTCTTTAATAGTGTTATGGATGAAGACGATGCTTTCTTAGATAAAGCTGTTGAAGGCGCTGTGATGTTTGCATTTAACCAGGGCGAGGTTTGTACATGCCCTTCTAGAATATTGGTACAAGAAGATATTTACGATGCCTTCATGGAAAAAGTCATTGCTAGAACCAATGCCATTATTCAAGACAATCCTTATGATACCAACACTATGATAGGTGCGCAGGCATCTAATGATCAGTATGAAAAAGTACAATCGTATCTGAAGATTGGAGTTGAAGAAGGCGCAAAGGTACTTGCTGGCGGCACAGTAAATAAACTTTCTGGTAATTTAGCGAATGGTTTCTACATAAAACCAACCCTACTAGAAGGCCACAACAAAATGCGTGTCTTCCAGGAAGAGATATTTGGCCCTGTTGCTTGCGTAACTAAATTTAAAGATGAAGCAGAAGCTATTGAAATTGCAAACGATACGCTTTATGGTTTAGGTGCTGGGGTGTGGACAAGAGACGCACATCAGCTATACCAAATTCCGAGAGCAATAAAAGCCGGACGCGTTTGGGTTAATTGCTTCCATACTTATCCTGCTCATGCACCATTTGGTGGCTATAAAAAATCGGGTTTTGGTAGAGAAAATCACCTGATGATGTTAAACCATTACCGCCAAACAAAGAATATGCTTATTTCTTATGACAAGAATAAAGTCGGCTTTTTCTAACACTTTATTGGTTTAACACGTATTCAATTCGTAAAAGTATAGGTGGGAAGAGCTATATGATTGGGGCTCTTCCTATTTTTTCTGTAATTATTAAAACCTAATGATCTAGCTATGCCTAAAATTGCCATAACAGAAAAAGCAGCAGAAATTGCACATCAAGTTCAACAGAACCATAGCGAATTAATTTTCCACCAGAGCGGTGGTTGTTGCGATGGTTCTTCCCCAATGTTGCTAGAAAAAGAAGATTTCTACTTAGACGAAAGCGATATACTTTTGGGAACGGTTGCAGGCATAAACTTTTATATGAACCAAGATCAATACGCCTACTGGAAACACACCCACCTAACTATTGATATCACCCAAGGCCGTGGCAGTAGTTTCTCTCTAGAAATCCCATTAGGACTTAGGTTTTTAGTGCATTCAAGGCTTTTAACTGAAGAAGAACTAGCTGAAAGTTAGGGTTTCTTCCATTCCCATAGCCGATTTGTTAGCCGCTGTGCTGGGGAATCTATTCCATGAGTTCGAGATCACGCTCTTCCGACAAGTCATATTTGCTTTCCTGAAAGGCGATTTAGGCTAAATAATCATTTGTTTTTCATTATTCATTAAATCTCTTTGCGTTGTAGCGCCTTGGTTCTTCTGGTTGCTTGCAGTTGGTATAACTGAAGATATTAATTAAGGGGTAATCTAATAGCGCAGCCGAGATACTCACCTAATCGAATTACCCCACAAAAACCCCTGCTAAAAATTCGATGTGTTCATTCAAAGGCTTTCCAATTAAATCGGCTCCTCTGTGAATATCAGCTCTACTTACACTTGCCGCAAATTTCACGTCTTTCAATTTCTTTGTTACCGATTTGGCTTTCATTCCCTCAAAGGCAGTCGGCCGCATCAATGAAACCGCATGCATAAATCCACTAATTTCATCGCAAGCAAATAAGTATCTCTCGATCTCCGTTTCTGGCATTTTACCCGTTCTCTCTGGTGCATGAGCTTTAATAGCTTCCGTCGCAGCTTCTGATAGATCCGTATTTGGAAATATATTATTTAACGCATAATTAGGATGTAATTCAGGCTTCTTTTCCCAGTCTAAGTCATGGAGCAAACCGGCCAACCACCAGTCCTGAGTAGTGTTTTCATCTTTTCCCAAAACTTCTGCATAGGCTTGCATAGCAGTAGCCACCATTCTGCTGTGGTGTTGTAAACTCTCTGCGTCAATCCATTCAACCAATAAGGCTTCCGCTGCTTCTTTCGTCATAATCTATAGTCGGTTAAGGTTTATTAAAAAATGCTCTGCCAAATTTAATTCATTCTAGCTCATTATCAAGCTATAAATATAAATCAGCGGTTCCGCTGCGCTTAGTTTTGAGGTTTTTTAGCGGTGAGTGATAAGCGGTAAGTGCAGTGTACAAATGCGGGGTAACTGGCTTCGCATAACTCATAATTTCTATTTTCCCATTTCCCATTTATCTAAACCCGCTCATCGAGTGTTTGCAAAGCGAATGAATCGTCTAATCGTCTTCTCGTAATTTACCCACCAAATCCAATGTATATTGGAACCTGTTTATTAGTAACAATATCTCCGTGCCTCTGCGTCTCCGTGTCAACACTCTTCAAATCTTTTTACGCCTTTACGTTACTTATTCCGTCAAAAATCATAGCTCACTTTCATGCTCAAATAGCTATTTCTTGGCAAACCAGGGTAATAATAACGCGGCTGAGCATTCCCGAAAGCCATGGCATTAATCAAAATCTGGGACGCATATTTTTCATCCAACACGTTCATAATGCCCGAACTAACGTCCACATTTAAGCGACTAAATAGCGTCTTCCTAAATCCCAATTTTAGATTTAGCAGGTCGTATGATTCTGAATACAAGCTATTATCATCTCTCATAGGCATTGAACCCACATACTGATAATTCAAATTCCCGTAAAGCCCAATCTTATGACTAAAATCAATTCCAGTATTGATAAGCTGATTTGGCACACCCGTAAGCTCATTATTTGAGAAGTTCTGTTCCCCATCTATAAAATCTTCAAAACGATGCGCGTTAAATCCAGCTGTTATAAAAGGTTGAATGAAAAAAGGACTTCCCTGCTTGGTCACAAGATATTGCAGACTTAACTCAATGCCTCGATGTATGCTTGAACCGGCATTCAATCCAATAAACTGATCTTCCGCCGTTCTTCTAGCAACCAATAAATCAAAAACTCTCATTCGGTAAGCCACTATATCGAAAAATAGTCTTCCCGAAATAAGGCTCCCCCGACTTCCCACTTCTACATTCCAGCCCTGTTCAGGTTGAATATCTGGATTAATTTGGCCCTCTGGATCTAGCGTTTCCTGCACCGTTGGTGGGGAAAATCCATGTGAAGCAGAGGTGAAAACAGATATATTTGAACGCAATCTATAGTTAATCGCTAGTCGCGGCGAAAGTATAGTTTGAAAGCGATAACGATCTTCAAGATTCGTATCCGCAGTTGATAGTAAAGTTCGGTTATACCGACTCCGATTAACATTCAAGCCCGCCTCAATATGCAAGGCTTCATTCCACTGCAGCCTGTTTTGAATAAAGAAATTGCCATAAGAGCGGGTTTCATTTTGATCGCTAAGTAAATTCCCTTGCTGCCTATCATTAATTTGATAGGTTTGCCAATCGTATTGCTCTAAAAAAACCTCTGATCCCACATAGGTTTGTAAGCTCTTGCCTGCAATTTTGGTGTCATAATTTAGTGTAGTTCGGAAGCCAACAGAACTCTGGTCTTCCTGCAGAATATTGAAAGGCCGAGGCTCATAGTTTTCAAGCAAACTACCGAATACACTGCCCTTAAATTCCCATTTATCATTGAACGTATTGGAATACGAAAGCCCAATTAGCTTTCTGTTGTAGTCTTCAAATCCCTGCGCATTTAGCCAATTTGCAGCTGCTGCCCTTGGACTATTAAGATAGGTATCGCGGTTTATACTGCTGGGAATGAAAGCTTTAAGATCAATGATGGTTCCTATAAAGCTCAGTTTTTGCTTATCTGTAAGTTGAACGGTTCCAAACAGGTTCAAATTATCTCTGTTCATCTCGTTGTTTTCTCGGAATCCATCCCACTGATTATGGCTGTAGTTCAAGTTCAACGAAAATTTATCTGAAGCGCTACTTAATTGGGTAACAGAGCGCAACAGCCCAAATGAGCCCACACTATTCTGCTGCGATAGCTGGGTTCGCCCCTTTTTAGCTTGCACAGGCGTGAGCAATAATGTTCCGCCTAAACCGGCTCCATAAAGACTAGAAGATGGCCCTTTTATTACTTCTATTTGTCCAATTGTACTCAAATCTAAATCTTCTATTTGGGTACTGACCTCAGCCGTGCTTAGCGGTATTTCATTCCAATAAGCTTTGATTTTTGAGGTTCCGTACAGCGTTCTTGAGCCAATACCTCGTATTGTAAGCCGATTTGTGGTGAGGTTACTAGACTGCATAAAAACACCCGCTACCCGATTAAGCACAGGCGCTATGTGCATTTCTTGGTCGCGTTCAAGATCCACAGCTTGAATTACACTAACCGCAGATGGTGTTTGCAAAATAGGTCTTTCAGCTCCCCACGCACGAATGGTTAGCGTATCCAATTGAATACGGTATGATGAAGCTTGCGAAGATTGCCCAACTAAGTGATCAAGCGGTAAAAGTAAACAACCAACAAAAATTGAGGCGATTAATTGAAACAGGACGCTTGATCTATCCGAAAAAGTGGGCTTTTTTAGCATGGACAATACGATATAGGTGAAAAGGCGATTTGGGTAGAAAGGAGAAATTAGGAAATGAGAAACACGGACAGTGGATAACGTGTTATTGAGCCACTACCGTCATTGCAGACAGTGAGTTCAGCGAATGTTCCACCACGGCGAACATAATCTCTTTGAAAAGGCTAAGTATATAACATAAAACTATTGAGTATAATCTAGCTCTACATGTATAAAAAACTTTCGTGATCTTTGTGTTTAAAAAGCCAGATTTAGAAAGAATTTTGGGAATTAGCTTAGAATTTACGGCATTTGATAAGCGAATTCCTGCCTTTCGTAATTACTTTATCTTTGTAATTGCATCACCTTTGTAATACAGGGCACAGAGCTTTGCAGTTCAATTTTGTAAGTTCTAACTGACAACATTTTAAAACATAAAATAAATCGACTATGTCCTATTATTTTTCGACTCACTTGAACAACCTAAGTTTTGATGAAGCCATACAAAAAGTTACAGCCGCTTTAAAAGAAGAGGGGTTTGGTATACTTACAGAAATTGATATTCAGAAAACCATGAAGGCCAAACTAGATGAAGACTATTTGCCCTATCGTATTTTAGGGGCTTGTAATCCAGGCTTTGCTCACAAAGCACTTCAAGCAGAAAATAAAATCGGCGCTATGCTTCCATGTAATATAATTGTGCAACAACATCAATCAGGAGCCATTGAAGTTTCTGCAGTTGACCCAATTGCTTCTATGCAGGCCGCGCAAAATGATTCCTTAGCTGGCATCGCAGTAGATGTACAGCAAAAGCTAAAAAAGGTTATTGACGCACTTTAAATCTACTCTTGGCTCCTATTTTATGGGAGCCAATTTTGTGGGATATTTGTAATCAGGAATTTCAAAATAGTCAGCTAAGTCAATTCTACATTCAAGCTAAAAAATAGGATACTTATTCCTTTTTTTTCATATTGCGTTAACCTAATTCAATCTGTTTTATTGTTCATCTAATTCCATCCTACAAAATAACCCTATTATGAAAAAAATAAGCTTGCTCATTCTAGCTTGTGTCTTATCTATTGGTTCACTTGCAGAAATTCATGCGCAAATTCCAGCCAAATTATTGCGTTATATAGATTTATCTGATACACATCTAAGCTTTGTTTACGGTGGCGATGTCTGGACTGTAGCAAAAAAAGGGGGCACAGCCACGCGTTTAACCGACACACCGGGCGAAGAGTCTTGGCCTAAATTTTCTGCTGACGGAAAGCATATTGGCTATTCTGCAAATTATAATGGTAACCAAGACGTCTACGTAATTGCAGTTCAAGGTGGAATTCCACATCGAGTTACCCATCATTCTTTCTCAGATCGTATGATTGATTGGCATCCAAATGGAAAGCAGTTGCTAATTGGCTCTGCAGGAACTGAAGGCGGAAGAAGACTTTTGAACCAATTTTCCTTAGTGAATAAAGAAGGCGGTTTCCCTGAAAAACTGCCTATTCCTTACGGTGAGCTAGCAAGTTTTTCTCCTGATGGTTCAAAATTGGCGTACATCACTGCAATTACTGAAGACTATCCGCTTAAAAGAATTCGTAGTGGCCGTAACTCAGATATCTTGATTTATGACATGAAAACCCAAAAGGTGGAAAACGTAACAAATAGAATCGCAATTGATGGCAAACCAGCTTGGTCAGCTAATAAGTTATTTTTCCTTTCTGATGATAACCCCCAAATGCGTCTCAATATTTGGTCTTATGATCCAACGACTAAAAACCTGAAGCAAGAAACCAATTTCAAAGATTTCGATTTAGGCTACTTGGCAGCCAATGGAGACGAGCTTGTTTTTGAAATGGGAGGCGAGCTATATCTAATGGATACTAAAACCGCCAAATATGAAAAAATCACTATCAATGTTGTCAGTGATTTATCTCTAGAAATCCCAAAACAAGTAGATGTTAGTGGTTCTATTGCAAACGCTAGTATTTCCCCAGATGCTAAACGTGTTTTATTTGAGGCTAGAGGGGAAATTTTTAACGTGCCTGCAAAAGAGGGTTTTAGCCTAAACCTTACTCATAGCAGTGGCGCTTTTGATCAATCACCAGCTTGGTCACCTGACGGTAAAAGCGTAGCATATTGGAGTGATAGAAGCGGCGAATATGAAATTTGGATTCAAGATGCCATGCAAACGGAAGGCGCAAAACAGCTGACAAAACGGAAGCTTGGCTTTGGTTACACCCTATTTTGGTCGCCAGATTCTAAGCATATAGCTTTCATTGACGAGAAAAATGATATCTCTGTGATAGATGCAAAAAGTGGGAAAACGCAGCTGGCCGGAAATACCGTTTGGAATATCTCGCATCCTGGTCGCCCATCTTATTCCATAAATTGGTCGCATGACTCAAACTGGATAGCCTTCACAAAGGGACTAGATAACGCCCATTTTGCGGTGATGGTTTACTCGCTAGAAACAAAGAAAACCCATCAATTAACTTCGGGTTTTTACAACGATTCTAACCCAATATTTAGTGCAGATGGCCAGTATATGTTCTTCATGACCGACCGAAATATGGAGTCTGTTTATTCTGCAATGGGCGATGCAACTTGGGTTTATCCGAATGCAACCCATTTAGTTGCCGTTGGGCTTACCGCAGATACACCTTCTATTTTGCCTCCTAAAAACGATATGGTTGAGGTGAAAGAAGAAGAGGCTGATACGGACAAAAAAAGCGACGATGAAAAGTCAGAAGAAAAAGAAGAAAAGAAAGAATCGCTAAAAATTGATGTAGAGGATTTTGAATCCCGCATGGAGGTTATACCCATTTCACCTGGAAATATAGGCGATTTGAGTACAACTGATGGGAAGGTGATTTATATGAGATATCCACGCTCTGGTTCAGGTGAACGTTCATCATCATTGGTTTTTTACGATATCAAAGAACGTGAAGAAAAAACCATTGCAGAAGGCATTGGTAACTATTTACTAGCAGCTGATGGCAAGTCTATTCTGGCATCTAGCAGAGGTTCTTTTGCCATTATTTCTGTTGCACCCGGCCAAAAAATGGATGAACAAGTTTCCACAGATGGTTTGGCCATGCAGTGGGTTGCTAGAGCTGAATGGAATCAGCTTTTTAACGATACTTGGAGACGTTATCGCGACTTTTTCTACGACGCAAATACCCAAGGCGTAGACTGGAAGGAAATGAAAAACCGCTATGAAGTGCTTCTTCCTTATGCCCGAACTAAATGGGATGTAGCAAATATTCAATCTTCCATGCTAGCTGAGCTTAGTGCAGGACACACTTATACCAGAACAGGTTTGGTAGAAGCCACAGAATCGGTTCAAACCGGATTTTTAGGCATCGAGTGGGAAAAAAAAGGCAATATATACACCGTTGGGAAAATTGTGAAGCCGGCTGCTTGGGACACCGAAGTACGCTCACCATTTGATCGTCCTGGTGTTAAAGTAAAGGAAGGCGACGCTATTATATCTGTAAATGGAATGAAGCTAGATCCGAATAAAGATCCTTATGCGGCTTTTGAAGGCTTGTCTGGCGAAACTGTATCTCTTCATATATTAGCTGCTGGCGCCAAAATGGGCGATGAAAAAGAAGTGATTGTAGACTTGCTAAGTCCAGGCGAAGAGGCCACACTACGATATTTAGCATGGATTGAGCGAAACCGTTTAATGGTAGACAAATTATCGAATGGCCAACTGGGTTATGTATATATGTCTAATACTGCTGCTGATGGACAACGAGAGTTAGTTGCAATGTATTACGGTCAATTAGATAAAAAAGGCTTTGTAATAGACGAGCGTTTTAATGGCGGTGGACAACTTGCAGACCGTTTTCTTGAATTATTGCAACGCCCGGTTGTTTATAACCTACATTGGCGACATGGCCGAGATCACACGCAGCCAACAGCTACGAATACTGGTCCTGTAGGAATGCTAATCAACGGATGGGCAGGTTCTGGTGGCGATGGTTTGCCGTGGGCATTTAAAGAACTAAAAGCCGGACCTATTGTTGGGAAAAACACTCTTGGGATTTTAGTTGGCCCCGCAACAGGACATACATTAATTGATGGAAGTGGAATAACCGTGCCCGGTGCGCGTTTATATGACAATGCTGGCCATTGGTTTTGGGAAGGTGAAGGTGTTTCCCCAGATATTGAAGTATGGAATGATCCCAATTCTATGATGGAAGGCAGAGATCCCCAAATGGAGCGATTAGTAGAGGAATTACTGAAAATGATGAAAACCCAAACTTCAGAAATGACCCCAGCACCCGCTTATGATGATCGTACAGCCAAAGGCCTACAAAAGAAAAACTAACTAGAAACTCACCCCGTCACCCTGAACAGCAATCTGCGCAAGCGGAGAGTAGATTCAGGGTCTCTGAGGTTATGAGCATATCCTAGTTTTATCAATCCTTTCCCATTTCCTAATTTCCCATTTCTCATATAATTAACCGCCTTCTCGTAATTTACCCAAACCGTCACCCCGGAAGTTGAGCCCTTCGACAAGTTCAATAACCATGCAATGAGATAAATCCCTTGACAACGCGCAGCGGTGGCGAAATACAATAAAAGAGCATAGCGATTGAGTAATCCCATCCGTTGAGATCCTGTTCGCCGCGGCGAATTGCTACACTCATGTTCAGGAAGACTTTTATGGCCAGAATTTATCCTTTCCCATTTCCTAATTTCCCATTTCTCATATAATTAACCGCCTTCTCTTATTATTTTCTTTGCGTTATTCCCTCTTGAATTTTCCGCCCTTTTATCCCAAATTACAACCTACCCGTTTGCTAAGAACTAGCGTTCAAAAAACCATTATTTAACCCTTCCTAAATAGCCCAATGAAAAAAAACCTACCCAATAGTATTCGTGCTGTTTTAACGCTCACCTTACTACTGCTTTTGAGCTTCAGTTCAACTGTAGAAGCACAAAAAAGTAAAAAGAGTAACTCAGACAAACAACCCGCAATCTCTGAACAACTGTATTCAAGCATAGAGTACCGAGAATTAGGCCCATTCCGCGGTGGACGCTCAGCCGCTGTAACTGGTGTTCCCGGACAACCCAATTTGTACTACTTTGGCGCAACAGGTGGTGGTGTTTGGCGCACAAAAGATGGCGGACAAAGCTGGGAAAATATATCTGATGGCTTTTTTGGTGGAAGTATTGGTGCTGTTGAAGTAGCGCAAAGCGATCCAAACGTAATTTATGTAGGTGGTGGCGAAAAAACCCTTCGTGGTAATGTTTCCTCTGGCTATGGAATGTGGAAATCTGTTGATGCCGGTAAAAGCTGGACCGCTATTGGCCTAGAAAAATCTCGACACATCCCAAGAATTCGGGTTCACCCGAAAAATGCAGATATAGTATATGCCGCTGTTCTCGGAAATATCTATAAACCAACCACTGAACGTGGCGTGTACAAAAGTATCGATGGTGGACAAACTTGGCGTAAAATTCTATTCGTTAACGAAGATGCTGGAGTTGTTGATCTCATTTTAGATCCGAATAACCCAAGAATAATTTACGCTTCTTCTTGGCGCGTAAATAGAACACCATATAGCTTAAACAGCGGCGGAGAAGGTTCAGCTATATGGAAAAGTACCGATAGCGGAGAAACTTGGACCGAAATTTCCACGCATGAAGGCTTTGCAAAAGGAACCTTGGGTATTATGGGTGTTACCGTTTCCCCTGTAAATTCTGAGCGTGTTTGGGCCATGGTAGAAAACAAAGATCAAGGCGGACTTTATCGCTCTGAAAATGGCGGAAAAAGCTGGCAAAAAGTTAATGATGATCGCTCTCTTCGTCAGCGCGCTTGGTATTATACCCGACTTTATGCAGACACCCAAGATGAAGACGGTGTTTATGTGTTAAATGTAAGCTACCATCATTCAACCGATGGCGGTCGCACCTTTACATCTTCAAATGCGCCTCACGGCGATCACCATGATCTTTGGATTGACCCAAATAACAATCAACGAATGGTTATTGCTGATGATGGCGGAGCACAGGTTTCTTATGATGCTGGCGAGAATTGGAGCACCTACTATAACCAGCCAACGGCTCAGTTTTATAGAGTAACCACAGATAATGCCTTTCCATACAGAATTTATGCGGCGCAACAAGATAATTCTACTATTAGAATAAATCATCGCGGCGATGGCTACAGTATTGGAGAAAACGATTGGGAGTCTACAGCAGGTGGTGAATCTGCGCACATAGCGGTAGATCCAACCAATAACGACATTGTTTATGGTGGAAGTTACGGCGGTTTCCTTACCCGTAAAAATCATACAACAGGAACAACTCGGGCAATCAATGTTTGGCCAGATAACCCGATGGGATATGGCGCAGAAGGTATGAAATATAGGTTCCAATGGAATTTCCCAATTATTTTCAGCAAACACGATCCTAAGAAACTCTACACCTTCTCAAATCATGTGCATCTAACCACAAATGAAGGCCAAAGCTGGGAATTATTAAGTGGTGATTTAACCAGAAATGATTCTACTAAACTGGTTTCAAGTGGTGGACCCATTACTCAAGACAATACCGGTGTTGAATATTATGCTACTATTTTTGCAGCCAATGAAAGCCCATTAAAAGAAGGTTTGCTTTGGGTTGGCTCAGATGACGGCTTAATTCATATCTCTAAAGACGGTGGGTTAAATTGGGAAAATGTAACCCCAAAAAATATGCCCGAATGGAATATGATCAACAGCATAGAGCCATCTGCTTTTGATGAAGGAACCTGTTATGTAGCTGCAACCAGATATAAAATGGGCGATTTCACCCCTTACCTATACAAAACTACCGATTATGGTAAATCTTGGTCGCTCATAACAAAAGGTATTCACGAAGAACATTTTACCAGAGTAGTACGCGAAGATCCAGCTCGTAAAGGCTTATTGTATGCGGGAACTGAAACAGGAATGTATATCAGCTTCAACGATGGCACTTCTTGGCAGCCATTCCAGTTAAACCTGCCTATAGTTCCTATCACAGATCTAGCTATAAAAGACCATAATTTAATTGTCGCAACTCAAGGCCGTTCTTTATGGATAATCGATGATTTAACTGTTCTGCATCAATTATCAAGCGGACAATCGCTTGAGGCTGCAAAGCTTTTCAAGCCAAAAGATAGTTACCGAACGAAAGGTGGCGCTTCTAGTAGAGCATCACTAACCGCTGGTCAAAACCACCCAAGTGGCGTTCTAACCCATTTTTACCTTCCCGAAACAGCCACAAAAGATACCGTACACTTGGTTTATACGTCTTCAAATGGCGATACCCTTGCTCATTACAGCACGCACGCTAAAGAAAGAGGCGATAAACTAGACGTTAAAGTTGGTGGAAATACGCATAATTGGAATACCCGCGGCGAAGGCGCATCTCGTTTTCAGGGGATGATACTTTGGTGGGCAAACTTAAGCGGTGCTAAAGCGGTACCTGGCAATTATATGGTTCACCTAACCGTTGACGGGAAAACACAATCTGAGAAATTGTCCATACTTCCTGACCCAAGAGCAGAAGCAACCGTTGCCGAGATGCAAAAACAATACGATTTCATCCAGGAAGTTAATGCTGTAGTTGATGAATCGCATAAATCTGTTGTTTCAATTCGTACAGTGAATGGCAAATTAGACGCTTTTATTAAGCAATTTGCTGATGACGATAGAGCCGAGGTGAAAGCCCTACGTAATGAAGCCAAAAAACTAAAAGAAGGCTTGGGTGAGGTAGAAAAAGCCTTATATCAAACCCAAAACAGAAGCGGGCAAGATCCTTTGAATTTCCCAATTCGTTTAACTAACAAATTGGCTCATTTAAACAGTTTAGTATCAATTGATGATTTCCCACCAACATCACAAGATCTTCTGGTTAAAGATGAACTAAGTTCAAAAATCAAAACTGAATTAACTAACTTTAATACAATGCTTAGCAATGAATTAAAGGCTTTTAATGCTTCCTTTTCTAAAATTGGTCTAGACTATCTTATCGTAGAAGAATAAAATATATAAACATATATTTAAAGCTAGTTATACAATGGTATAGCTAGCTTTTTTTATTTCAACTTGCTGATTTTTACAATCTTTTACTTTGATTTATCGAGATTTAACTTGGTTGAACTCCCCCTATGTTCTATTAGACCCTAAATAGTTGTAGATTAGTTCATATCAGTACAACAAAAGGGGCACCACAAAGTGAACAAGTATATTTATTCGGTATCTGTAGTAATATTATTACTATTAACATCATGTGATATTAACAACGATTTCAAAGAATCTGTTGATTTAACCATACAAAATGATGCAAATGAACTTTCCAAATTAGTAAATAAAGTAGAGCGACCATTATCTATTAGTAATACAACTTCATCAAAAGCTGCCTCTGGCTCAATTTCAGCTGCACCTAGTATGACTGTAGTAACCGAAATTGCCGCACCATCAATTCCTGCTGGTGATTTAAGTGCATCACACATTGCTATAGTTGGAACCCGTATGTATGTAACCTATCATTTGAATAATGGTAGCGACAACACCTCATTTGGCGGTGGTATTCAGATATTCGACTTTGCCACAGAAACCATGGTAAGCTCAGCCACTAATGAAGCCATTGACTGGAATTACCTATTAGTAGATCAAGCATCAGACAGATTGCTAATAGCTGGCGAAAATAATGCAAAAGGAGCTATTCTTCATGAAGTAGCAACAACTGGCGGTAACCTTACCGTTGGCACCAATGAAGTTATTAATCTTGGCGGTGTTTCTGCTAATTCGGTAGTTAGAACGCAAAATATTGTGTTTGTAACCACTGGCGGAACCGATATCAGCAAAAACCCTGGAATTTATGCCTTTGAAGCTGGAAATTTAAGCGGTACACCCTCATATTATGCTTCAACTGGTCTTAAGCAAGCAACCTATCATACATCTGAACAAGAATTGATGGTTTTACGCGAAAATACTAATGCCAATGGCGAGCTTATCATTTTTGACAGCAATACTATCCTAAACGGTACTATGCCACAACTAGACTGGACAGCAGCACTTGACGAAGTTATAGACATGGGTGCGCAAATCACTCCTGCTAGAGGAAGAAACGCCGTGCATGTTGCTAGCAATGATGTAGTTTTTGTTCCTCTAGGACAAAACGGTATCAAAGTGGTAAATATACTTAACGGCAGTAACAACATTACAGATACAGAACAAGTTAACGGCACCGTAAACTCACTTACCTCTGACAATAACTATGTTTATGCAAGCTTAAGTAATGGCTTCTCAATCTACAGTAGAAGCGGTGGCCGTGGTATTAACCTGAACTTAGAAGGAACCATCGGCGAGCTTGATTTTGTCGCTGACCCAGCAGATGTCTCAACCGTAAGTATCAACCAAGCTACCACCTTCTCATTTAACGGGAATAATTATGTGGCTGTAGCTGCCGGTAGAGCAGGTGTTAAAATTATTCGTATAGACTAGTCAACATCTAGTAAAAAAAGACCCTATTTTTAGAAGCTCAGAATCATCTGGGCTTTTTTTATTTATAACCGATTACAATGATTGAAGTAGACCATTTCATATACGCAGTTGATATTATAGGTACACTAGTTTTCGCCATAAGTGGAGTGCTTACAGCAATAGATAAGAAATTTGATTTTGTAGGAGCCATTGTAATCGGTACCGTAACTGCTATTGGTGGCGGAACTATTAGAGATCTACTAATTGGTTCTACACCTGTTGGATGGCTTCAAGACACCAACTATTTACTAACTGTATTTGCAGCAGTTCTAATCTGTTACTTCTTTCACAAGCCAGTGAGAAGATGGAGAAAAGGGATGTTTATATTTGATACTGTTGGTATAGGTTTATTCACAATTTTAGGAATTCAAAAAACCTTAGCCATCGGATTAGCCCCCACTATTGCTATTACTATGGGTATTGTAACCGCTGTATTTGGTGGCATACTAAGAGACATCCTAACCAACAGAGATCCACTAATATTTCGGAAAGAGATCTACGCAACTGCCTGTCTAGCTGGTGGGATAATATACGTTGTATCACTTCAATATATTTCGAACCCTAACTTATGTATGAGTTTAGGTGTAGGTGCCGTAATAATGATTAGAGCATTATCTGTAAAATTTCATTGGAGCATACCTTATTCACCTAGAGAGTGGGTGTAAAACTCGTGGTAACTACGTTATTATAATAGCTACTTAGGCGTATTTTTATATCTTAATTATGATTTTATTAATACTCTAAAGTAGCGCGTCAAATGAATTACCCAATAAAACTACTAGCACTACTACTATTAAGTAGTATTTTTCTTAGTTGTAATAACCAAAATCATGATGCGGAAGTGAATGAATCTGTTTACTTAGAGGATATATCATTTGTTATAAATGACCCCTCTTTTTTTAATTACATTTCTGAAGATGTTGAAATTGAGATAATATCAACCGGTCATGGGTGGACGGAAGGTCCTGTTTGGGTTGAATCTGAGAAGATCCTTTTGTTTTCCGATATTCCAAACAATGCTATATACTCTTGGAAACAGGGCGAAAAAGCAAGTTTATATTTAGCAGGTGCTGGTGGTGATTATAATTCAGATGAGGGATCAAATGGCCTGCTTATTTTAGATAATCGTCTGTTTTTATGCCAACATGGGGCTAGGCAGCTAGCTTTTATGGATGGTAGAGTTAACGATCCAATTAATGAGTTTACTACAATTGTTTCCACTTATAAAGGGAACCGACTTAATAGCCCAAATGATGCTGTTATTGCAATAAATGGAGATCTATATTTTACAGATCCACCCTACGGCTTATCTAAACAAGATCAGGATACATTAAAAGAACTACCTTATAATGGCGTCTTTAAATATTCTACCGACAAAAACTTGGTTCTTCTTACCGATAAGCTGACAAGACCAAACGGCATTGCAATTACTAATGACCAAAAGAGATTAATCGTCTCCAATTCAGATAGAAAATTAGCTCAGTGGCATAGTTATGATATAAAAGGTGATAGCTTAGTAAATCATTCAATCTTTTATGATGCAACAGATAGCGTAGGTCAAAACAATCCTGGTTTACCAGACGGCTTAAAAATGCACTCATCTGGGACACTATTTGCCACAGGTCCTGGTGGACTTTATATCTTTTCTAAAGAATTAGCCCTATTGGGTATTCTTAAGCTCGATCGATCGTCATCAAATTTAGCTTTTGATTCTGATGAAAAAAATCTTTTTATCACTGCTTCTGATTTGGTTTTACGCTTACCAATAAAGTCTATACAATAGTTCTCTTTGGCTGAAACCATAGTTTTTAAAACTTTAGCCAAAAATAAACTGAACACATGGATCAAATCATTTTTTTTTTATGTCCTATCTAAACCTATAGCTCAGAGAAAAACTCAAAGCATCAAAAATAAGTTTATCATTGAAACGCTCATTAACAACATAGCGCTGTGGTATGGTACTTAAAATGTTTGGATCATCTGGCAAGAGTCCCATCAATTGCGCAAAATCATAGTTTTGTGCGTAATAGATGCCAAATAACGGTCTACTATGTATATAGGATATACCTAAGTCAATACGTTTAAAAACGGGTACAACCACTTCTATTCCAACATCAAAATATGGATTAACCTCATTAATTAAGCGTTGAGAAAATTCAACTACTCCAGTTTCATTCTCAAATCCTCGGCTTAAAAATATCCCTGCTTGATACGTTTCTTGGTCTCTTTCTACCAACAATGAAAACCCCATAAGCGGCCGTATTCGGAAACCGTTATAAGACGCTATCTCATAATGCAATGCCGTTGAAAAGAAATAAATATCATTTTCAACAGTAGGGTTAAAGTTGTCCCTTTCTGATGGCCTTTCAAATTCAAAAAATCTATCGAAAGAAAACTCAACGGTACGCTTTGTAGTGGCCGCATTGAACTTTAAAGCTAGTTTAGGATTTAACTCTCTTGTAAACTCCATACCAAAAGGGGTAAAAACTTGATCATTGATTATAGCAAAACCATGCTGACTAAAAGAGCTGCTTTTAGATAATATCGTTCTGTGGTTCAAACCAACAGACCAGTCTTGTGCTTTTAGGTTACCAAAATAACACACAATTATACAGAGCGTTATAATAAATCTCATTAGTACTTGTATCATAAACCTACCCCAATAGAAAAGCCAAATGACAAGAAATTGTGCAGAACAGACACCTCTTGAATAGATAAATTAATAGGCTCTACATCATAGAGCCCAGGAGACCTTAAAATTTCTTGGGACAAGGTAAAATCGGTACTTCCCCCGAAACCATAATCATATTGTGCATAGAAGCCTAAGTTCATTTTTCGCCAAAAAGTATAACTATAGGTAATACTATTGGATAAGTAAATATAATCGGTTACTTCTTGTTCTGACCTAATTGTAACTCTTCTACCAAAATTTGGTTCAGTTAGTGCAATTGCTGAAGAACCAAATGATGCATTATCTGGATCTATATAGTATCCATAAAATGCAGCTAATCCACTATAAAAGTCTAATTTATGTTTTTTTTTATTTATAATAGAAATATTTTTTTTTAGGGCAAGACCAAATAGACTACCCTCAGATCCATTAAGAATATGAAATGGATCATTTGTATACATTATAAATTCAGACATTGGTTTCGATTGACGAATACTAAACCTAAAAGGACTTTTAAATATTTTGAAGTCGACATTAACATCATAAGTTGTTCCACTCTGTATTACAAAATTATTTATGCCCACACTTGATCGAACTGATGGGTTAATGATTATACCAACAGATGTACTCACCTCTGTAACTTGTGCACTAACAGTAGTATAGCTGCACGTCAATGACAATGCAGCTATAAAAACAAGAATGTTTTTTTTAATCATCTAACGTTACTCGTTCATTATTTTGAACTATTCTTTTCACTTTATAAATATTTCCGCCTCTTGCTTGTTCAATATAATTCACTGTTTTAATAGATATGGTAGTATGGTAATATCGAGGATCTAATGGTACCCATAACCAACTTGAGGGAATGAATTCACTAGTATTTGCATCAGCATTTTGTGTTAAATCATCATTAAATCCTATATAATTATAGTTTGGTGTAATAGTCACACCTCCACCGTATTTTGTTACAGACTGTTTAAGTTTAACATCGTATAAACCAGCATATAATAAGTCTGCATCATTTGATATCCAATCAACAAAAGGAGTTCTAACACTCTCCGTATGGGGATTTATAATTGGTTTTACTTCTAATCTTAGTTTTGATCCTCTAAAGATAACATGAAGCTGGGCTCGTCTGTCCTCTAAATACCTTACATACCTACCATGATCTATTGGTGAAGTACTATAATTCGTAACAATGATAGGCCCTGTTGGTGGTGGTGGTGGTGGTGGTGGTGCTGTAGGAGGATTTGGCCCGTTACTTATATCTTCACATGGGTCTGTTAAACCAGAGCCATCATCAATAAAATCTACCGCGCAATCATCTGTAGTAGAATAAACTATTGGATGTATTTGAACATCACTAACACCGGCCATCGAAGTACTAGTAGATTTATTCGATGACACATCTTCTTTAATCAAATTTGCTAGATAGGTGTCGTCCTGCAGTTTATCGACATACCCCACATTTGTAGAAAAGTCATAATGTTTGGTATAGCGGATAACCTTATCACCTACTTGCAGAATAGCTTTGTCATTTAACAAACTTAGCAAGATTTCTGAGTTAGAAGGCCATTCATTATCCTCGTTGTAGGTCTGCGCATTTGCCAGTTGTTGCTTTGAAGCCTGTCTTTTAAAAATAGAATCAAAGGGATCTTGGTAATCAGCT
>Ga0136588_1000214_pt1 | contig 22122 bp, 27 predicted proteins | sample AntRauMFilla1564_FD_104782 | JGI IMG/M metagenome (GOLD analysis project Ga0136588, IMG submission 104782) | Saline lake microbial communities from Rauer Islands, Antarctica - Metagenome Filla 1 #564 | ecosystem: Environmental > Aquatic > Non-marine Saline and Alkaline > Saline | place... | reverse complement strand
TACTGCATTAGTTAAGGCGTTCTCACCGCCGGCGATAATGCCTATTACTAAATTATCGGGTACACTAAATGTGGGTCGGCACTCTACCGCGTCTAGTACCCCTAAGCGTCCACTGGTGCCTGCACCGATATAGATCAGCCGACCTTTGTTTTGAAGGCTGGTAACCGCCAAGTCAACGCAAACACTAATGTTAGGCAGCGCGGCGGCAACTGCTAGCGCAACTTTCTGGTCTTCTTGGTTAATCACCTTTAGCAAATCAAGCGTGTTTAAGGTGTCTAATGTCATTGTGCGTGGATTTCTGCCTTCAGAGACAAGGCTGTCTAGCTGCTGCATGAGGGCTTGCTCATTTGTTTCGAGTTTTTGGGGCTGAGTTTTTACTTCCTCAAAGGGCTTGGGCATCTACGCTTCCTCTTTAGTAAACGAACGTGCATTTTGAGTGACGCCAAGGCAGCAAACTATCGTGGCCACGCTGGTGGCAATTAATAGCTGATATGAGAAATTCAAATCAAATTGCCACGCGTCTGGCAAATACCACGTTTGTACATAGGGCTGCATAAGTACCGGAATAGAAAATCCAATGATTAGCGCCCCTAGAATAGAGCCTGCTGAGCCGCGTTCGGTAAAAAGTGCCGTAAAATAAACGCCTAGCAAGCCGCTATATGAAAACACCATCACGCTAAGCGCAAAGGCTAAAAGCGGCATGTCGGTATATTGTTGCCAATAGTAGCAAAGCCCTGCCATTGCGCTTAAGCAAATGGCCACAAGCCCCATACTAATTCGACCTGCTTTTACTAACTGCTGTTCGCTCGGGCTTACTTTTTTAATCAAACCACAGTAAAACCCACGGTAAAGATCTTGCACTAGCACCGATGACATGCTGTTTAAGCCAGAGTTTAAGGTAGACAAGGCGGCGGCAATAATTCCTATGGTGACCACTGCTTTTATGCCATTGGGTAAATCGGTAAGCACGTAGTACATAAATATAGTGACGGTTTGGCCCACGAATTCTGGCGTGGGCTCGCCCTCTATGCCGCTTTGCATTAAATCGGGTCGCTGGTAATAGACAAAAAGTAACAAACCAATACAGACAAAAATAAGTACAACCGGTATGCCTATAAATATTGAGCTGACCAACGCCCGCGTTGCGCTTTTTGAGTCTTTGCAGGTTAACATGCGCTGCGTCACATCTTGATCAAGACCAAAGGCAGCAATATTTAATAATACAAACCCAGTTACAACAGACCAAAAGCTAAATACGCCGGCACCGCCAAGGTCAGTAGTGAAATTAAACACGGTTAGCTTAGAGTCTTGACCGTCGCCAGGATCGGCTAAAACAGCCCATATGGCAGAAAAGTCGGCGGGGATACTGATTATCAAATACCCAAGTACTAACAATGCAGCGCTTATGTATACCATCGCTTGAATAACATCGCTGTAAATAACGCTGCGTACGCCGCCGTACATGGTATAAGCGAAACCAACGGTGGCAATAAGTAAGATCGAGGCAATAACATGGTTTGCGGCAATATCACCAAATAAAATCATAGCAACCGCAATTGCGGCCATATATAGCCTTGCGCCACTTGCAAACAGCCTGCCGATTAGATAAACCGTACCTGCCTGATATTTAGATTTTTCACCAAAGCGCTGAGCGAGCAGTTCATACACGGTAAACACTTTGTAATGGTAGAATTTAGGCAATAAAAAATAGGCCACAAAGCCTGCGGCAATAAAGCCCGCTAAATTGGTGGCTAAGTAAGTCAAGTCGCCCCTGTAGCCTTGGTCAGGGCCGCCTAAAAAAGTTGCCGCTGACTGCGACGTGGCCAGCACAGAAATACTCACTAGCCACACGGGCATTTGATTGCCCGCTAAAAAATAGTCTTTACTAGATTGTGACTTTCGATTGAACCATAGGCCTGTTGCCACTAAAGTTAGGGCGTAGCCGGCGAATATTGCCCAATCTATCAGGGAAAACTGATCAATCATTCGTTGACCTCATAATTATTGTTATTTTTAGGATATCTCTAAGATGTACTTTATGTATAAATATCGCAGCGCTTAGTTATACCCAATCGGGTTTGCGCTGTATACTACTTAATTATGCTATAAATGCACTCTTCATTAGAATGTTGGGGCATGGGCGAGATAGCATGGGCACATGTCTTGCTCTAGTGACAATAATTGTCGGCAGATTAAACATCCGCTGGCAACAGTGTGAACTATATAGCGCTTTTTCATCGTTTAAATAACAAATTAAAGAGGTGTATTGTGAGTCGTCGCACCATTGCTACTATAAATTTAAATGCACTACGCGATAATCTTGCTTTGCTCATGGATTATACCAGTGGCAGTAAGGTGATTGCGGTAGTCAAAGCAGACGCCTACGGCAATGGCGCGGTGAATGTTGCGCGCGCTATTGAGGCTGTGGTCGATATATTTGCAGTGGCATTTTTAGCCGAAGCAAAAACACTTTGCGAGGCCGGTATTTCTAAGCCTGTTTTAGTCCTACAAGGCCCGCACAGTCAGCAGGAACTGTATGACGAGTCCACCTCAAATCTTATTTGGATGCTGCACAGTGAATGGCAGCTAGAAGCGTTTGCAAAATATAAGCAAAGTACAGTTGTGCACAAAAGTGCAGCTTGGTTGAAGTTCGATTCGGGCATGCATCGACTCGGATTGCCTATTGCACAGTTGCCAGACTTACTCGCTAAGTACTCAAGCATTATAGATGAGAACACCGTACTTGCTACCCATCTTGCAAACGCAGATGAGCCTATTCAAGATCATGCAAAAGCCCAAATAGACGACTTTTTAGCGGTAGCCTTAATGGTAAACTTGCCCATTTGCATTGCCAACTCTGCCGCGAGTATACGTTTTGATCAGGCTCGCGGCGACTATGTACGCTTAGGTATTGCTATGTATGGTTCAAGCCCCTTTCAAAGCCATGACAATCCTGTAGCGCTAAAACCAGTAATGAGCTTAGATTCGCAAATAATAGGCTTGCGCACTATTGAAAAAGGCGAAGCGGTTGGCTACGGAAGCACTTGGAGAGCCGCTAGAGAGTCGGTCATTGCCACAGTCGCCATTGGCTATGCTGACGGCTACCCGCGCCACGCTCCGACTAGCACTCCCGCGTGGTGTAACGGGCAGCTTATACCTTTAATAGGGCGTGTGTCTATGGACATGTTAACGTTTGATGTGACTAATTTAAGCAGTGTTGCAATAGGTGACCTCGTGCAGCTGTGGGGCGATAAACTGCCTATAAATGATGTGGCCGATCACATAGGCACCATTGGCTATGAGCTAATGACCCGCGTTTCTGCTAGAGTGCCGCGAAAGTATATTGGGTAAGGTGCTAAACGAAAGCCTTCTTCAGGTGTAAAAAGGTAAACGTTTGTCGAATAGTCATAAAAGAGATCTCACTAAAGGACCCGTTTATAGAGCCTTAGTTGCTATGTCAGCGCCAATGAGCTTAGGCATTTTTTCGGTGATTGCTGTGGGCTTAGCAGATGCGTATTTCTTTGGCCCTTTAATCACCAGCACCGCTATTGCAGAACTAATTATGGCTTGTGCTGATTTTTTATTTCATTATAGCCATGCTAATGTCGAGTTTACTAAAATTTATCCCTGATAATAAGCGGTTTTATTAAGTGCTTATAAGAATATAATACTGCGTATATTTGGCATTAGAACGTTTTGGAACAAGGTTGAGGTATGTGGATTATAGGGGTTGATGGCGGTGGCACGAAATGTGAGGCGGGTTTATTTACCCACAGTGGTGACTTGTTAGCGAGGGCGCGAACGGGACCTGCCAACTTGTTCGCTAATTTTACAGGTGCTATGGCTTGTATAGAGCAGGCCAGCGAGCAACTCTTTTCGAAGTGCCAAGCGCAGCATAATATTAGTGTTACCCAACAGGACTGTTTTATTAGCTTAGGTTGCGCCGGTGGTTCAATAGAGTCGGTGAAACAACATTTCAGGCAATGGCCGCATCAATATGCTGGAGCGCTGCTTAATACCGATGTATATGTATCGTGCCTTGGGGCTAATAAAACAGAGGCTTGCGCCGTATTCGTGATTGGTACGGGGTCTTGTTTAGCGGTTTTCACGCCTGAGGATCCCATTAATATGCAGCAGTTTGGGGGCCACGGATTTATATTAGGCGATGTTGCATCGGGCGCCTGGTTAGGCAAGCAAGCACTAATTTGGTACTTACAGGCGCTTGAAACACCTCCCCAAGACACCCTCTTATTAACCACACTCAAGCGTGAGTTAGGCAGCAGTACGAGTCTAATAATTGAGACCTTTGGGCAAGCTAGTGCGCGTGAATTTGCTGAACTTGTACCCGTAGTCTTGAACGTGCAAGATAGTAGCCCAACGGTCGCGAACTGGTTAGCACAAGGGGCGGCGTATGCCGCTAATTTGATAGAACGGCACACCGATAAAAACCAGCCAATATTTCTTACAGGAGGATTAGCCACGGTGTACAAACCGTTAATTGAAAAACGCATTGCAACCGCTGTCACTATTCCTAATAAGAGCGCCATTTTCGGTGCATACGCAGCCGCCAAAGACTACTTAAACAGACAAAATGGGTGAGTTGAGTAACGGGCTTGTATTTACTTTTGTCAGATTGATTTCATACTGTGAGGGGTCAAATGTAAGCGACATCTGCGCTAGCTTATCGCCTTCAACTGCTCAACACAAGTACGCGCGCAAAGCCCACCAAATCATGCTTTTTAGCAAAGGCGCTGCCTTTAAGAGGCGCTTGAGGCGGTAGGCGTTGCCACTGAAAATACACTACCAATAGTTACCATTTTCGTAGGATTTCTGAATACAGCGCCGCATCTAAAAGCACTTGGGACACGTCAGCCGGATTTAGCAAACGCTCTAACTCTCCCGATGTGCTCATCATTAAAATAGAAGCATTAAAATCATCTATAATAGTTTGTGCGTTTGGTGTGTCAGATTTAATCGCTAAACGCAGTTGGACTTCGTAAATAGGGTCACGTGACAGATACATTGACTGTTGTTTTACGTCTATTAAAAGCTTATTGAAGGCGTCCAGCATAAATTTGTCAGCAATGATGTTTTCAACGCGCCGGTCTGCTAGCTGCTTAACGTTGGCTAAAAAGTCAGGAGTGCGTGCCCATCTTACTGAACGCTCAGCGCGCAATTCATCGGTATTGGCGAATCTGTTTTCAATGCCCAGAGTCGTTCTATATATCTTATCGAGCCTGTTAGCTTCTTTTGCTTTTGGGTTTCTTGAGGCGATGTGCAGCGGTAATACCATATAAGGGTCAGAATAAAGATAGCTACCACGCTGAACGTTCAAAGAATAATGGTCGATGAATCCCGTAAAAGTACCATTTCGTAAACCGCTGCCAGACCACGCCTGCGTTGTTGCGGTAATAGTGACGGCATAGTCACTCAAGGCTTTTTTTACTACGTCATTCGCCCGCGCTGAATTGGGGGCTTTGTCGATCAAGGTAGGCACTATATTGCCCACCAAAGGAAGCTTGGTGTTTTGTGCTAGAACAGGTAATGCCAAAATGCTCGTAGATACAACTAAACAGATCAACGCACCGCGCTTCATCATTATTTTTATACTCAATGTAATCTCAATATATAGTAGTGGGTTGGGACGCGCAGATATAAGGTTCAAACTACGCTTTATGCCTAGTGTAAACGTGAAATTAAGCACAATGGATTTATTTATTAAGTGATTTTTGAAAAGCGCTGTTAACCATAGTGTATTAAAGCTTGCATATTAATTGGATTAATACACAAGTCTTTAGCAATCTTAATGCGTCAAGCAGCACAGCCAATATTTGTGTGACATCGAAATACTGCATAATTAGGACTTATTTTAAAAAGGCAAAAGCATCGCCAAATAAGCAGTCTTGCGACAAACCATGCGGTAAAAACTCAGTCTTAATAAGGGCTGCCATTTCAAATCGGCCTGCTACGTATACTTGCTTATTTTCAAATGACGGGAAATCGCTTAATACTGCTTGATGCACCAGGCCCGTCTTACCTTTCCATCTCGTTTCAGGAGACTCAACTACAGGATTAAAGTTAAAGTTTCTATGCACCGTCGCTAACTGCGTAAGTCGGTTCAACTCGTATAAATCAGCCTGTTTTTTAGCGCCCCAGTATAAATCTACTTGGCGATTTGGTTGACGCTGCAAACAGTCAAGCAATATCGACTTTGCATACGAATAACCGGTGCCGCCTGCAATAATAATCGCTGGCATATCGCTCTCGCGCAAAAAGGCATTGCCAAGACCCACCTCAACGGTAAGGGTATGAGTATCTCTTGCGCGCTGTATGACTTCAAAAGCATAGGGGTTTTTGGGCGTAGCGCCTATATGCAGCTCTAATAAATGATTATGTTGAGGTATGTTAGCGATAGAAAAAGGTCGTTTGTCTTGTTCGCTCATAACAACCTGCAGATATTGCCCCGCTTTAAAAGCAACAGCTTGTTTGGCGTCCAAGGTAACTTTGAGTACGTACGGGCTTAGCGGCTTAATACTGAGCACGCGGGTATTAATAAAGGTCATTGTGTTCCTATTTAAAATGTATCAACAAATGTGCTGCTCAGTCTTAATCAAGCAACCCAAGTTCTTGCCAAATATCATCCACTTTCTGTTTGACTTTTTCGTCCATATAATGGGGGCTCCCCACTCGCGGTCTGTTTCGCCTGGCATTTTATTGGTGGCATCAAGTCCCATCTTGGATCCTAAACCCGACACCGGCGAGGCAAAGTCTAAATAGTCTATTGGTGTATTTTCAATCATGGTGGTGTCTCGGGCAGGGTCCATTATGGTAGTAATTGCCCAAATAACATCATTCCAATCGCGTGCGTTCGCATCATCGTCACATACTATCACAAATTTGGTATACATGAATTGTCGCAAGAACGACCAAACACCCATCATGACCCGTTTCGCATGTCCTGGATATTGTTTTTTGATCGTAACAATGGCCATTCGATAAGAACACCCTTCAAGGGACAGATAAAAGTCGACAATTTCTGGGTATTGTTTTTGCAATATGGGCACGAAGACTTCATTTAACGCTAAGTCTTCGCAAAGCACGCAGACTTAAGCTTTAGTCGTGTATTTTCGCCTTATTTTCAAATAAGTATTTAGCCTAGCTAATTACCTTTTATTCTTATTGTGTTGTAATAGGAGTGTATTAATATTCACTCAAGGTTACTCAATCAATGTCTCTTAGCATTTCATCTGATAGTTATTCTGCGGCAGTTCAAATAGGTACACCTTTTTCCGCTTCTAGCACCAAAGTTATGTTGTTAGGTGCTGGCGAATTAGGTAAAGAAGTTGCCATAGAGCTGAAGCGTTTGGGCTGTGAAGTTATTGCGCTAGATCGCTATAAAAACGCGCCCGCCATGCAAATTGCCGACAAAGCCTATTGTTTATCTATGCTTGATCCAGACGCTTTAGAAAAAATAATTCGAGATGAAAATCCCGCTTTCATCGTACCCGAAATAGAAGCAATTGCGACCACTACCTTGTTAAAACTTGAGGCCGATGGTTTTACTATTGTACCCAGTGCGAATGCGGCGCATTTAACCATGAACAGAGAAGGCATTCGATGCTTAGTAGCTGAAGAACTCAATATTTCCACATCAAACTATAGATTTGCCAGTAGCTTTGATGAATTTACGCTTGCGCTTGAAGAAATTGGGTTTCCGTGTGTAGTTAAACCGGTAATGAGCTCATCTGGTAAAGGGCAAAGCTTACTCAAAGCAGCAAGTGAGGCACAACAAGCTTGGCAATATGCACAAGAAGGCGGGCGCGCTGGGAAGGGCAAGGTAATAGTGGAAAGCTTTGTAGATTTCGACTACGAAATTACCTTACTCACAGTGCAGCATGCCTCAGGTATAAGCTACTGTGAGCCTATTGGACACAGGCAGAAAGACGGTGATTATCAAGAAAGTTGGCAGCCCCAAGCTATGAGTGGACTTGCTTTAAAGCGTGCCCAAGAAATGGCTGAAAAGGTCACCAAGGCACTAGGTGGAAAAGGTCTGTTTGGTGTAGAGTTTTTTATAAAAGGTGACGATGTTATTTTTAGTGAAGTCTCACCTAGACCACATGACACAGGCATGGTTACCATGATATCGCAGGACCTATCAGAATTTGCTCTGCATGTTCGTGCCTTTTTGGGTTTGCCGATCCCTAATATAGGGTTTAGAAGACCTTCTGTATCAGTTGCGCTATTAGTACAAGGAAATTCGGACAAGGTTAGTTTTGGTAACCTTGCGCAAGTGCTGTCACTTCCCAACACAGATTTACGCCTATTTGGCAAGCCTGAGGTGTCCGGTAAGCGACGAATGGGCGTCGCCTTGGCTAGCGACGCATCTTTAGAAGTCGCATTAGAAAAAGGCTTGTTTATGGCGGCGAGTATTCGCTCTAAATTATAAACAGATTGCGTAAAAGGGTGGTATTCGTTTTTCAATCGTTTATACTTTAACCATGAATAAAGAAAACAAAACAGAAAAAAATATAAAAACGAATACTCCTAATACAAACAAGTTACTACCTGCTAACAGTGATAAACAAGACACTGGAACAGTGCCGCCGGGTACGAGTTCATCAGGTAAAAGTCAAGATCCTCACTTTGAACGTGAACAAGTAAAGTATGAAAATCCAGTCGCCAGTAGAGAATACTTGCTGAGTATGCTGATGCAGCATGCGCAAGATAACTCGGGTGGCTTAGCGTACACAGAAATTTGTAATCTTTTAAATGCACAGGACGAAGACAGCCGCATTGGTATTCAAAGACGACTACGCGCTATGGAGCGCGAAGGGCAAGTTCTATTTAATCGAAACAAAAAATATGAAGTGCAAGCACAAGACGCATTGGTTAGAGGCCGAGTCATTGGCCATAGAGACGGCTTCGGATTTCTAAAACACTCTGACACAGAAAAAGACTATTTCATCACAATGGGCCAGATGAAAACTCTTTTTCATGATGATGTGGTAGAGGGTGCGCTAGGGCAAACCGATCGTAAAGGACGCACCGAGTTTCGCGTCAACCAAATAATTGAACCAAGAAAAGACGCCATTGTGGGTCGCTATTTTATTGAGCAAGGCGTAAGTACCGTCATACCTGATGACAATCGTATTTGCCATGAACTTATCATTCCCAAAGAATATACGAATGGCGCAAAGCAAGGTCATGTCGTGGTAGTTGAAATACTGCAGCGACCGCGTCGGAATATGAATCCGACGGGCAAAATTACAGAGGTCCTTGGCGAGCACTTAGCGCCGGGTATGGAAATTGAAACGGCACTGCGCAACTTTGATATACCGCACACATGGCCAAAATCAGTAACCGCAAGTTTGAGTCAGCTAACAGACGAAGTCCCTGATGAAGCAAAAACGGGACGTGTAGATTTACGCGATTTACCGCTGGTTACGATTGACGGCGAAGATGCCAGAGACTTCGACGACGCGGTATACTGTGAACCTGGTGATGATGGCGGCTGGAAGCTGTGGGTCGCTATTGCCGATGTAAGTAGCTACGTGAGGCTAGGTACAGCGCTTGATAACGAAGCTCAAAACAGAGCAACCTCTGTATATTTCCCTGAACAAGTAATCCCCATGCTACCCGAAGCCTTATCTAACGGCTTGTGCTCGCTTAATCCAGACGTCGACCGTCTATGCATGGTCTGTGAAATGCACATATCGGCAAAAGGAAAGTTGGGCGAATACATGTTCTATGAAGCCGTTATGCGCTCTCATGCCCGATTTACTTACACTAAAGTATGGAATATTCTAAACGGCGATGAAACACTTATTCAGCGTTACCAAGACAGAGTTGAAGATCTCGGCAATTTAAATAATTTATACAAGGCCCTTAAGCGTTCGCGTCAAAACCGTGGTGCCATAGAATTTGAAAGCGTAGAAACAAAGTTTGTGTTTAATGCCCATCGTAAAATAGAAAATATAGTGCCATTGGTGCGTAACGATGCACATAAGATCATCGAAGAGTGCATGATCATGGCAAACGTCTGTGCCGCCCAATATATTGAAGAAAACAATGCCGAGGCCTTATTTAGGGTGCACGACAAGCCCGATGCGGACCGCTTAATTAGCTTTCGTTCCTACTTAGCAGAAGTGGGTATCGATTTTAAAGCGGGCAATGAACCCACGCCAAAAGAGTTTGCCCAAGTGGCGACAAAAATAGCAGGCAGGGTTGACAAAGACCTCATTCAAACTATGCTGCTGCGCTCGATGAAGCAAGCTATATATGACGGTAATAATCTCGGTCATTTCGGCTTAGCACTTGAGGCTTATGCGCATTTTACATCACCAATAAGGCGCTATCCCGACTTAGTGGTGCATCGCGTAATTAAAGCTATAGTGAACAAGCAGCAGGGCAACAAAGCTTGTAAAGGCGCTAAGTTTTACACCGAGCAAGAAATTGAAGCCCTTGGTGAGCAATGCTCTATGGCAGAGCGGCGAGCCGATGATGCCACCCGAGATGTTGCAGACTGGTTAAAATGCGAGTTCATGCTAGATCATGTGAATGACGTATTTGAGGGAGTCATTGCCTCGGTAACTAATTTTGGTTTATTTGTGAGGCTCAGTAACTTTCAAATAGATGGCCTGATCCACATCACGTCTCTGGCTAATGATTTTTATCACTATGACCAAATCAAACAATGTTTGGTCGGTGAAAATTCTGGCCGTAGCTACCGTTTAGGCGATCCTTTGCGTATCAAAGTGGTGGCAGTAAATCTAGATGAACGCAAAATAGATTTGATGATAGACGGTGAAGATAATACCAAGCGTCCTGCGCGTAAAAAGAAAAAGAGCAGTGGTGGCGGGAGCAAAGAAGACAAAGCCGTAAATAATGGTAAGGCCAGCACTAAAGCAAGTAAACCTGAGGGTAAAAAATCAGAAGCACCGGTAAATAAAGACGGTAAACGTAAAGCAGGTCCTGCCTCTAAACGCGGAAAATCATCGCGTTCAAAACCGAAAAAATAGTAAATAACTCAGTGCCCTTTCCCAAGGGCACTTGTTTAATATAATTAGCCCTTAGTGTCAGCTAGAGCAAGCTATATTTAGGCCCACCAACACGATTAGGAAATTCACTTAATGGCACAACAGGAATTTTTGTATGGTATTCATTCGGTTGCCGCTGTGCTTGAAAGTGAGCCTGAGCGGGTACTTGATGTGATGATTGCGAAAGGTCGCAGTGAAGAGCGAATTAATGATATTGTTAATACTGCCAGAAACAATGGAATTTCAGTGCAGTTTGTACACAGAAAAACACTCGATGAAAAAAGTGATAGTGAACAAAATCAAGGTGTAATAGCACGTGCAAAGCCTGCCAGAATATTGGATGAAGCAGATCTAGATAAGATTTTTAAGAGTGTTCAGTCTTCGCCAAATACAATACCGTTCTTTTTAGTGTTAGATGGTGTTACCGACCCGCACAATCTAGGTGCTTGTTTGCGAAATGCCGATGCCGCTGGTGTGCAAGCTGTTATTGTGCCTAAGGATAATGCGGTTGGCCTTACACCTGTAGTGCGTAAAGTCGCTTCTGGTGCGGCCGAAAATGTGCCGCTTATTCAGGTAACAAACTTGTCTCGCACGCTTAAGCATATGCAGCAGCAAGGCGTGTGGGTAATAGGTACAGCAGGAGAGGCCACGCAGATTATTTATGAGTGTAAAATTGAAGGTGCCGTAGCACTTGTGATGGGTGCAGAAGGAAAAGGGATGCGCAGATTAACTCGTGAAACTTGCGACGAGCTTATTAAGCTACCCATGGCGGGCACGGTGTCTAGTCTAAATGTTTCAGTCGCAACAGGAATATGTTTATTTGAGATAGTGCGTCAGCGGCCCCGCGTTTAGGCACATGTAGTCATGTATGATGGTTATAGAAGGCCATCCAATTTACCTATCGATACACAATACTTAAATTTCTTAAAATTAGGCTACACCTCAAGTTTGTTTTCTGTTATAGTTTCGCGCCCTTTTTGTGGGGGTATGGTCTGTTTTTATCAAGAATTACTTGTAATTTAAGGTAAAAATAGCAGCTTAGAGGCTCAAAAGAGTCATAATATTAAATAGCGGAGCTCTAACATGATCCAAATGCAAACTAACCTGGACGTAGCCGATAACTCGGGTGCTCGCAGGGTTCAGTGTATTAAGGTTCTTGGTGGTTCGCATCGCCGTTATGCGCACATAGGCGACATCATTAAAGTTACTGTGAAAGAAGCAATTCCTCGCGGTAAAGTTAAAAAAGGTGACGTCTTAACTGCAGTGGTGGTACGTACTAGGAAAGGCGTTCGCAGAGCAGATGGTTCTACTATCCGTTTTGACAACAACGCAGCTGTTTTGCTTAATGCAAACAAGCAACCTATTGGCACACGTATTTTTGGTCCGGTTACAAGAGAACTTCGTGGAGATTCATTCATGAAAATCATCTCATTGGCCCCAGAAGTACTATAAGGAGTCACGATAATGGCTAGAAAAATTCGTCGTGATGATGAAATTGTCGTATTAGCGGGTAAAGATAAAGGTAAGCAAGGCAAAGTTTTGCGTGTATTACCTTCCGAAGACCGCGTATATGTAGAAGGCGTAAATATCATTAAGAAACATCTAAAGGCAAATCCGCAAGCGAATGAGCCAGGTGGTATTATTGATAAAGAAGCTTCTATTCATGTTTCAAATATAGCGTTAGTAAACCCTGCAACGGGAAAAGCTGATCGCGTTGGTTTCCGTTTCGAAGACGAAAAGAAAGTACGTTTCTTTAAGTCTAACGGCGACCTAGTTTAACTATTGGAGAATACGATGGCGAAACTGCATGAGTTCTATAAAGAGACCGTAGTGGCCGATCTTGCAAAGCAGTTCGGATACAAAAGTGTCATGCAAGTCCCTCGGGTGGAAAAAATCACTCTAAACATGGGTTTGGGTGAAGCAGTAGCAGACAAGAAAGTCCTCGAATCAGCGCAAGCTGAAATGGCGGCAATCGCTGGTCAAAAGCCAGTAGTCACTGTTGCAAGAAAATCTGTTGCGGGCTTTAAAATCCGTGAAGGTTATCCGATTGGCTGTAAAGTGACCCTACGTGGCGAACGTATGTGGGAATTCCTTGAGCGATTTATTTCGATCACTATTCCCCGTATCCGTGACTTCCGTGGTCTTAACCCGAAATCATTTGACGGTAAAGGCAACTATAGCATGGGCGTACGTGAGCAAATCATCTTCCCTGAAATCGATTTCGATAAAGTGGATAAAATGCGCGGTATGGATATTACTATCACTACCAGTGCTGAAACTAACGACGAAGCACATGCTCTTTTGAGCGCGTTTAGCTTCCCGTTTAGAAAATAAGGTGTAGGGTTATGGCAAAAGAATCAATGAAGGCGCGTGAAGTAAAACGTGCCAAGCTGGTTAAGAAATATTCAGAAAAACGTGATGCTTTAAAAGCAACCGTTAGTAACGTGAATGTTTCTGAAGAAGAGCGTTGGGACGCTGTTCTTAAGCTACAACAACTTCCACGTGATTCGTCACGTTCACGTCAGCAAAACCGCTGTCGTGTAACGGGCCGTCCACATGGGTTCCTACGCAAATTTGGTCTTTCTCGTATAAAGCTTCGTGAAGCTGCTATGCGCGGTGAAGTCCCTGGCCTTAAAAAAGCCAGCTGGTAAGGAGTAGCACATATGAGCATGCAAGATCCTATCGCGGATATGTTTACCCGAATTCGTAATGGCCAACAAGCCGCTAAAGTTACGACCTCTATGCCCTCATCTAAGTTACGCGTTGCTATTGCAACCTTACTTCAGTCTGAAGGTTATGTAGAAGGTTTCAGTGTTACACAAGGGGCTAAGCCCACTTTAGAAGTAACCTTGAAATATTTCGAAGGTAAAAAAGTAATTGATACAATTCAAAGAGTCAGCCGTCCTGGTTTACGCATCTATAAAAATAAAGATGAGTTACCTAAAGTGATGGGTGGTCTTGGGATTGCTATCGTGTCTACCTCAAAAGGTGTGATGACTGACCGTGCAGCGCGTAATGCTGGCATGGGCGGTGAGATCATCGGTTATGTAGCGTAACTCCAGGAGTAGAATATGTCACGTATAGCAAAATCCCCTGTAGACATCCTAGCAGGAGTAGAAATATCTATTTCTGGTCAAGAAGTCACAGTTAAAGGTAAAAATGGCACCTTAACTCGCGTATTTAACGACGCAGTTGACGTAAAGCAAAAAGACAACACGTTAACCACGACTCCAAAAGAAGGCGCGGCAAACGGTTGGGCTCAAGCGGGTACGGCAAACGCATTGTTAAAGTCGATGATTAAGGGTGTAACTGATGGTTATGAAAAGAAACTTCAGCTAAATGGTGTTGGTTACCGTGCAAACGCACAAGGTAGCAAACTAAATCTAACGCTGGGCTTTTCTCACCCTGTCGCTTACGATATGCCTGAAGGCATTACCATACAAACTCCTACACAAACCGAAATCATTGTTTCTGGCATTGATAAGCAAGTGGTGGGACAGGTTGCAGCTAACATTCGCGGATATCGTCCACCAGAGCCTTACAAAGGCAAGGGTGTTCGTTACGCAGATGAAGTTGTTCGTCGTAAAGAAGCTAAGAAAAAGTAGGTGGGTGTTATGGATAAGAAAACAGCTCGCTTGCGTCGTGCCACTCGCGCACGCAAGAAGATCAGTGAACTCGAAGCGACTCGCTTGGTAGTAAACCGTACACCGCGCCACATATACGCTCAGTTAATCGCTCCATGCGGTTCTGTAGTATTAGCCTCAGCTTCAACTGTTGAAAAAGATCTTAAAAGTTCTTTGAAATCAACAGGCAATGTTGAAGCGGCAGCGGCAGTTGGTAAAGCGATTGCACAACGCGCTATCGAAAAAGGTGTCGAAAAAGTCGCCTTTGATAGAAGTGGATTTAAATATCACGGTCGTGTGAAAGCACTGGCTGATGCCGCTCGTGAAGCGGGCCTTCAGTTCTAGGAGTTTAAAATGGCTAAAGTAGAAGTTCAACAGCAGGGTGACCTGTTAGAAAAGCTAATCGCTGTAAACCGTGTTTCTAAAGTAGTTAAAGGTGGTCGCATCTTTAGTTTTACTGCATTAACAGTGGTTGGCGATGGCAATGGCCGTGTAGGTTTTGGCTACGGAAAAGCACGTGAAGTTCCTGCTGCAATTCAAAAGGCAATGGAAAAAGCTCGTCGCAACCTAGTTGATGTAGATCTAAACGGAAACACATTACAGCACCCAATTAAAGGGCGTCACTCAGGTTCTAAAGTATATATGCAGCCTGCATCTGAAGGTACCGGTATTATTGCCGGTGGCGCGATGCGAGCAGTATTAGAAGTTGCTGGTGTACAAAACGTTCTTTCTAAATGCTACGGCTCAACCAACCCTATCAACGTGGTACGCGCAACTGTTAACGCGCTAGTAGAAATGAACTCTCCGGAGAAGATTGCTGCGAAACGTGGATTGCCGGTTAACGAGATTCTGGGGTAAGTGAACATGGCAAAGACGATTAAAGTAAAGCAAACTAAAAGCTCGATCGGTCGACTGCCTAAGCATAAAGCAACATTAGTTGGTTTAGGCTTACGCAAGATTGGTCATGTTCGTGAACTTGAAGATACACCAGCCATTCGTGGCATGGTAAACCGTGTATTTTACATGGTTGAGATAGTGGAGGAGTAATTGATGAAACTTAATACGCTTGCTCCTGCACCTGGAGCAAATAAAGCAGGTAAACGTGTTGGTCGCGGAACTGGTTCTGGTTTAGGCAAAACTGGTGGTCGTGGTCATAAAGGTCAAAAGAGTCGTTCAGGCGGGAAAGTCAAGCCTGGATTCGAAGGTGGTCAAATGCCTTTACAACGTCGTTTACCTAAGTTTGGTTTTACGTCGCGTGTATCTTTTGTGACCGACCAAGTAACACTCAGCGAAATTGCTAGAGTTGACGGTGATATTGTATCACTAGTCACTTTGAAAGCTGCAGGTCTTGTAAAAAAAGAAATGCAAAATGTAAAAGTGATCTTGAGCGGCTCAATTAGCCGTGCAGTCACCATTAGTGGCCTTGGAGTAACCAAAGGTGCGCTAGAAGCAATTACAGCTGCTGGCGGTAAAGTAGAGGAATAAGCTAAATGGCAAAACCAGGACAGGGTTCAAGTAAAGGCGGTGGTTTGAGTGAATTACGCTCTCGCCTGTTTTTCGTACTTGGCGCAATCATTGTGTTTAGGCTTGGGTCTTATGTACCTATTCCTGGTATTGACTCCAATGTGTTGTCTCAAATATTTGAACAGCAAACAGGCACCATTGTGGGCATGTTTAACATGTTTTCTGGTGGCGCTCTTGAGCGTGCTTCAGTACTAGCATTGGGCATAATGCCTTACATCACAGCGTCGATTATTATGCAGTTATTAGCTGCTGTGCATGAGCCATTTAAGGAATTAAAGAAAGAGGGCCAATCTGGTCAGCGTAAAATCAGTCAGTACACGCGTTATTTAACGCTAATACTTGCGTCATTCCAATCTATTGGGATTGCAACTGGTTTACCACAAATGATTCCTGGTTTAGTGACCGATCCTGGCTTAGCTTTCTATTTTACAGCAGTCGTGAGTTTGGTTACCGGTACTATGTTTTTAATGTGGTTAGGTGAGCAAATTACCGAACGCGGTATTGGTAATGGTATATCAATTTTAATATTTGCTGGTATTGTAGCGGGCTTGCCCAGTGCAATAGGGCAAACTGCTGAACAAGCAAGGCAGGGCGAAATTCAGCTGTTGTTCTTGTTAGTATTGGCTGCCATTATTATAGCATTAACCTATTTGGTTGTATTTGTTGAGCGAGCACAGCGCCGTATTGTGGTAAACTATGCAAAGCGTCAACAAGGCAGAAAAGTATTTGCAGCGCAAAGCTCACATTTACCCCTCAAGGTAAACATGGCAGGTGTAATTCCACCTATCTTTGCTTCAAGTATAATTTTGTTTCCAAGTACTTTATCGGGTATGTTAGGACAAAATGAGAACTTCTCGTTTTTGACTGACTTTGCTCTTCTATTGTCACCTGGGCAACCCTTATATGTAATGCTGTACGCAGCAACGATTATTTTCTTTTGCTTCTTTTATACAGCATTACAATTTAATCCACGCGACACTGCTGATAATCTAAAGAAATCTGGCGCTTTTGTTCCCGGGATCCGTCCTGGAGAGCAAACATCACGTTACATTGATAAAGTGATGACAAGGTTGACCCTAGCTGGTGCTCTCTATATTACCTTTGTTTGTTTAGTGCCTGAGTTCCTATTACTGTGGTTTAACGTTCCGTTTTACTTTGGTGGTACATCTCTACTCATAATATGTGTAGTGGTAATGGATTTCATGGCGCAGGTACAAACCCACTTGATGTCTCATCAATATGGGGATGTTCTCAAAAAAGCTAACTTAAAAGGCTAAGTCGGTAAGACTAAACTTTTAGGTAGCCAACTACGGAGTGATGACATGAAAGTTCGTGCATCCGTTAAAACGATTTGCCGTAACTGCAAAATCATTAAGCGCAACGGTGTTGTAAGAGTGATTTGTTCAGCAGACCCTAAGCATAAGCAAAGGCAAGGCTAATTGTCCTAGAAATAGGGATTTTACTCGGTTTTTAATATCGGGCGCTGTACTAGTGCCCGAGCTCTAAAACCTTTATTTGCAATTTTGTTATTAGGTAAGTATCCTAACGGGCTTTTTAGGCTAGTAACATTTATCAAGAGGAGTGCTGTTAATGGCCCGTATCGCTGGCATTAACATTCCTGATCACAAGCATACCGTTATTGCTTTGCAAGCCATTTTTGGTATCGGGGCAACCCGCGCAAAAGAAATATGTGTGAGTGCGAGTGTTTCAGAGTCTACCAAAATTAAAGAATTGGATGAGACTATAATAGACAAACTTCGTGACGAAGTGGCCAAGTTTATGGTCGAAGGTGATTTACGTCGTGAAGTTTCCATGAGTATTAAACGTTTGATGGACCTAGGTTGTTTTCGTGGCATACGCCATCGTCGCAGCTTACCCTTACGTGGTCAGCGCACTAAAACTAATGCGCGTACCCGTAAAGGTCCTCGTAAACCTATTAAAAAGTAAGCGAGGATTATAAGTTATGGCTAAAACCCCTACTAAAGCGCGCAAGCGCGCCAAACGTCAAGTTGCTGATGGAATGGCGCATATCCATGCATCTTTCAACAATACGATTGTGACAATAACTGATCGTCAAGGTAATGCGCTATCATGGGCAACATCTGGTGGTTCAGGTTTTCGTGGTTCTCGTAAGTCAACTCCGTTTGCGGCTCAGGTTGCAGCAGAGAGAGCCGGCATTGCCGCTCAAGACTACGGCTTGAAAAACATTGAAGTGTTCGTTAAAGGACCCGGCCCAGGCCGTGAATCTGCTATACGCGCATTAAATGCCACAGGATATAAGATCACAAACATTACCGATGTGACGCCAATACCGCACAACGGTTGTCGTCCACCTAAAAAGCGTCGCGTATAAGCGAGCAGTTGGAGAAAGATCATGGCAAGATATTTGGGTCCAAAACTCAAACTTAGTCGTCGTGAAGGAACCGACCTGTTCCTTAAAAGCGGCGTAAGAGCAATTGAAAGTAAGTGTAAAATCGATCAGCCTCCTGGTCAGCATGGTGCCCGTCGTGGGAGATTGTCTGATTATGGCGTTCAGTTACGCGAGAAACAAAAAGTTCGTCGTATGTATGGCGTATTAGAAAAACAGTTTAGAAACTATTATAAAGAGGCTGCACGACGTGCAAGCAACACCGGTGAAAACTTGTTGCAACTTCTTGAGCAGCGTCTTGATAACGTTGTTTACCGTATGGGCTTTGCAAGTACTCGTGCTGAAGCACGCCAACTTGTCAGTCACAAGGCGATTGTTGTTAACGGTAAAGTAGTAAACATTCCATCTTTTACAGTGAAAGCTGAAGATGTGGTTGCTGTTCGTGAGAAAGCTAAAAAACAGGCTCGTATTGTTGCTGCATTAGAATTAGCAGATCAGCGTGAAAAGCCAGTATGGTTGGAAGTAGACAACACTAAAATGGAAGGTACGTTTAAACGTATTCCTGAAAGAACAGATTTGTCTGCCGAAATAAATGAACAGTTGATTGTCGAACTTTACTCCAAGTAAAGTATAACTAAAGAGGATACATTGTGGGTTCAGTGACCGAATTCTTAAAGCCAAGGTTAGTTGAAATTGAAAATATTTCACCTACTCGTGCAAAGGTAACGTTAGAGCCATTAGAGCGTGGCTTTGGCCATACTCTAGGCAACGCACTTCGTCGTATCTTACTATCTTCTATGCCAGGATGTGCTGTCACAGAGGTTGAGATTGATGGCGTGCTACACGAGTACACTGCTAAAGAAGGCGTGCAAGAAGATGTTATAGATATTCTGTTAAACCTTAAAGGTCTAGCAGTAATACTCGAAAACAAAACCGAAGCTACCTTAACATTAGTTAAGTCTGGTGCAGGTCCAGTTCTTGCCCGTGATATTCAGCATGACGGTGACGTTGAAATTGTTAATCCTGAGCATGTGATTTGTAACTTAACTGGCGAAGGCGAGTTGAGTATGCGTATCAAAGTAGAAATGGGTCGTGGTTATGTACCAGCATCTACTCGTCGTTCCTCTGAAGACGATGATCGACCAATTGGTCGTTTGTTAGTTGACGCTTCATTCAGCCCAGTAGAACGTATTGCTTATTCTGTGGAGTCTGCGCGTGTTGAACAACGCACTGATTTGGATAAGTTAATAATTGATATGGAAACAAACGGTACATTAGATCCGGAAGAAGCCATTCGACGTTCTGCAACAATCCTAGCTGAGCAATTAGATGCTTTCGTAGAATTACGCGACATCTCGGTGCCCGAAGCTAAGGAAGAAAAGCCAGAATTTGATCCTATTCTATTGCGTCCAGTTGACGACTTGGAATTAACGGTCCGTTCTGCTAACTGTTTGAAAGCAGAAGCCATTCAATATATTGGTGACCTTGTACAGCGCACTGAAGTTGAACTTCTTAAGACCCCTAATCTGGGTAAGAAATCGCTTACAGAAATTAAAGATGTACTTGCTTCTCGTGGACTTTCTTTAGGCATGCGCCTTGAGAATTGGCCTCCAGAGTCAATCGCTGAAAAAGATTAATCAGAATTATTACTGAATTGTAAAGAAGGATAAGACTATGCGCCATCGTAAGAGTGGTCGTCAGTTGAATCGCAATAGTAGCCATAGAACTGCCATGTTTAAAAACATGGCAAGTTCATTGGTTAAGCATGAAGTCATTAAGACTACGTTGCCAAAAGCGAAAGAACTGCGTCGTGTTATAGAGCCATTAATAACACTTGCTAAGCAAGACAGCGTTGCAAATCGCCGTTTAGCTATGGCAAGAACGGCTGATAAAGAAGTTGTTGGTAAATTGTTTAATGAACTTGGTCCGCGTTACGACGCACGTCCAGGTGGTTACACACGTATCCTAAAGTGTGGATATCGTACTGGTGACAATGCCCCCATGGCATACGTTGAATTAGTTGACCGCCCCATTACTGAAGAAGTTGCTGAAGAAATTGAAGCAGTTGAATAGTATAGGGTAATAAAAAAACCCGGAATATTCCGGGTTTTTTATTGTCTAAATTTTAAGATTAAATTGATGCTGTATATTTTAACAAATTGCCTGTTCTTCTCAAACAGTCATTGAATTATGGTGTTGGTGCTTGTGGGTCTAATTCCAAATAGTGAGCATTAATAATTGCCACTATTTCTTCTTCACTTAAACCACCTTTCATTGCGCTTATTCGAACTTTTTCTGAACTGATATCACGCTGGTGTGCAAGTTCAACCAAACGAGTAATAGCGTCAGGGTATTGCGCAAGTTCTTCCATTGATACAATTATCATATTTTCTGTTTTGACCAAATCATCCGTTACTGTAGCTAGTAGAGCGTCCAACACATATTTACCAACAAAAGGTACTTCTTTAATTGTAGTAATTAAAATTTCCATCGTTTGAGACGGAAACGCAGCCACTAACTTTTGTGCAATTTGATCGGCTGAATCTGGTTCTGCCTTAACTGCCGTTTTGACAATTTCATTAAAATATTCAGGGTTGTTTTTGCAAGCGGCGCTTGTAGCTGCGCCCGCATAACTTGGTTCTGCGTTTACTGCCAAAGCTACGATTTCTGTTGGTTTTGCTACTCTATGTTCGTTTGCTAACATGATTATGTCATCAACGAACATAGGTTTTGCGGAGACGCTTGTAGTAATTATTTCTTGATATCTCTCTGGATAGGCGCTTAATGCAATAGAAACAAATTCGGGCGTGCGTTGTGGATATCTGTCGAGTAAGCTTTTTAAGGAATTGCCTACTGAAGCTCCACCTTCAACTTGTTTCTTGAAAAATTGGATCGACTGCTGGCTAGGTTGCATCCAACTAGCTTGCTGGCTTGTTATAATAGATTGCTCAGATGCGACACTATTGCTAACTAGGTTAGCTGTGAGTAATAGAGAACAACTGATCGTAACTAATGTATTCATCTTTAAAACCGCCTTAAAATTGCCGCTTATTTTATTATTTCATAATGCATTAACTTTATTAACACTAAGTTCACAATACCACATACTATTAGATAGCTCTATTTAATAAATTAAGGAGATACTCGTTTTAGTGCTTGACCTTTTCCTGTTGAACTTTATAATGCGCGCTCTCAAACATTGAGAGAAAGTTTGTAAACGGTACCTATGGCTAACCATAGTTAGGTGTTTGTTATAACAAAAAGTTCAATATAATCAGTTATATTATTTTTAAAAAGTTATAAAAAAGGTTGACAAACTTTGCGAATGACGTAGTATTCTCATCCCGCTTGAGCAGAGGCACTAGCCCAACTCACAGCGCGCCAAGCACTAGCTTAGCAACGTTCTTTAACAATTTGTAGCAAGACAATCTGTGTAGGCACTCATTAAAAGTGTCTGCGACAAAAATTTATTTGTAATTCGATAGTATTTAATTGAAGAGTTTGATCATGGCTCAGATTGAACGCTGGCGGCAGGCCTAACACATGCAAGTCGAACGGTAACATTTCTAGC
>Ga0136588_1000213_pt1 | contig 22126 bp, 14 predicted proteins | sample AntRauMFilla1564_FD_104782 | JGI IMG/M metagenome (GOLD analysis project Ga0136588, IMG submission 104782) | Saline lake microbial communities from Rauer Islands, Antarctica - Metagenome Filla 1 #564 | ecosystem: Environmental > Aquatic > Non-marine Saline and Alkaline > Saline | place... | reverse complement strand
TCATGCTCTGGCGCCAGCGCTGGCTCAGCACGTTGCCGTTAGCTTGGTAGGCTAGTTCAAAGCCAAAGTGGCGACCGCCGGAGAGGTTATCCGGGTCGTTCATGGCCGCGAGCCAGCCCTCAATATGGTAGCTATAGTCGTTGGTGGGGTTGATATAGCTACTATTTTCAATGTTTATTTATATTTACAAAGTAATCAACCCTGTAAGACGCAGGATACTAATTACAATCATAACAATTGTTCCAAATATAGTTGATTTAATAATACCCTTTTGCCATCCCTTTAGTTTATCCCAATTTTTTATGTCATTTTTGTAGCTAAATACTATAAGTATTGAAAATAGTGTACCAGCGTAGATTGGATCTATTCCATTTTTCTGTAGATAAATTGTAATTTCTCGTGCCAAAGCGTCTTTTGGGTTTTCCATTAATTTCCTCCTATTTTGCCTGTTTTATTAGGTGATGCTAAGGGAACTATTATACTGGTAGCATCGCGTGTAGCAGTTATACCAAAACTGTACCTATTCGATACAAATTGACCATTGGATGAATTAATAAAACGCCCTGCTGAGTTTGTACGTATAAATGATCCTGCAACTTTATTAGCCATTTTGCTAATACCAAAATTTAATGTGGTTTCAATAAGCTGATTAGTAGCTGCTTCTCTAGACCCATTAAAGGCAGCAGCATCTATGCTTTTGGCTGCTAAAGATGTAGCATCGGCCACATTTCCTACCGTAAGAGCGGTACCTGTGATAGTTGCACCTGTGCTCATCATTGCGGCTCCAGGTACAGCACCAATTCCAGTTGCTACCATAATTCCTCCAGTCACAGTCAATCCTATGCCTCCAGCGGCTGTCCATGTTGAACCATTACTTACAAAATCAGCTGTTGTGGCTGTTGCATCAACCAACGCATTTCCACCAAAATAAGCAGCATTTCCTAGATCATTGCCAATTCCACTTTGCATGGTATTAACATAGCTTCGGTCATTAAAGGTATTGACACCCATATAATATCCTTCGAGTTGCTTAACCAAACTATTTAACCACCCACTGCCAAATGGTGGATCAGTAGCCGCCATTCCAGTAGGATCTACCAACCCCAATGGATTATTCAGCACATAGCCGTAGGGGGTGATGGATGGGTAGTCCATAGCCAGCGGATCCACCTGCATAAAGCGGCCTATCAGCGGGTCGTAATTGCGAGCGAGCATATAGTCTATCTTAATTATTCAATATATTTTATTCTTAGGTTTTAAACCTGCAAATTGATTAAGCCCGTCAAACCTAAGAGGCTAAATATTGTAAGGACTGCTGCTGCAAAAGCGACTGAAGCGATTTGTGCCTTTTCCAACTTTGAAAGTTCTTCCCATCGTTTCATGTCTTTTTTGTAACTTAACAAAATAATCAAAGAAAGTACTGTAACACCATATATTGGATTTATACCTAAATTTATAAAGAAGTCATTTAATTTTAGTGCTAATTTTTCTTTAAGCTCAACTGGATCCATAAAAGGCTACTCGTTAAATAATATCGTTGGTAATGCGACTTGTGTAGCATCTGCAGCAGTATTCATTGTTCTTTTCATTCCTAAAGAAGCTGGAACTCTTCGAGTGGCTTGAGTAGCTCTTTCAAAATATCGCAATGTTGTAGCACCAGCATTTGGTAAAAAGACACTACCTAATAAATTTACGCCTAATTTACTTCCCTGAGTTATAAAAGAGTTCATCGAACCATCAAAGGCAACAGCATCAACCCCTTTTGCAACAGTAGAAGTAGCATCAGCCACAGTCCCAACCGTAAGAGCGGTACCTGTGATAGTTGCACCTGTGCTCATCATTGCGGCTCCGGGTACTGCACCAAATCCAGTTCCTACCATTAGTCCTCCAACCAAGGTCAATCCTATGCCTCCAGCAGCTGTCAATGTTGAACCATCACTTACAAAATCAGCTGTTGTGGCTGTTGCATCAACCAACGTATTTCCACCAAAATAAGCAGCGTTTCCTAAATCATTGCCAATCCCGCTTTGCATTGTATTAACATAGTTTCGGTCACTAAACGTATTGACCCCCATATAGTAGCCTTCGAGTTGCTTAACCATGCTTTTTAACCACCCATTGCCAAAAGGTGGATCAGTAGCTGCCATTCCAGTGGGATCTACTAGACCCAACGGATTATTCAGCACGTAGCCGTAAGGCGTGATGGAAGGATAATCTCCTGCCAGAGGATCCACCTGCATAAACCGGCCGATAAGTGGATCGTAATTTCTAGCCAACATATAGTCTAGTCCGATTTCAGCGTCCCTTTGATGCCCGGTGAATTTGTAGTCGTCCTCTGGGGTAGAGGTGCTTGAAGAGCGACCTGGCATTATTTTGCCAAAAGGGTAATAGTCATCGTAACCCAGCGCGGTATTCGTGAAATCTACCGTGGTACGGACGCTTCCCAAATGATCTTTGAGGAAGTAGAAGCGATTGGTACCATCGGCTTGTCCGATAAGGCTGCCATCTGGGCCGAGCAGCCCATGGTAGCGCAGTGCGCCGTTGTAGTAACTAGCAATTACGCTTCCGTTTAAATCCCGAACAAAGTGGGTGGTGTTGCCGAGTTGATCAGCCTTATACGCGCGCAGCGCTCCTGCATCATAGCCCATCCACCACGGCGGACAGGTTAAGCGTTTATTCACCTGGTAATTAAATTCCACCGGTAGGTTGCGCTCGTCGTAGCTAGCCCCGCTTAAACTGAGGTGGCTGGCTAGGTTCATATTGCCCGCCGCGTCATAGCCAAAGTTGTAAAAATCAATGGGGTTGGGGTCTTCCATCTGGCTAATTTTATTGGTGCCCGCGCTGTAGCTCAGATTTAGGTGACTCATTAGGCCAACCCCCGTCTGGTTATTGCGGCGAATGCGCGTGAAGTTTCCGTCTAGGTCGTAGGCCAGCTCACTTACATCGTAGGCGCTGCTGCTGTAGCCCCCGCCACTAAAGGCCGCGCTAGTTAGGTAATCTACGGAATTGTAAACGCAGTTGTATTGCAAAGCCGAACTGCGCAGGTTCATGCTCTGACGCCAGCGCTGGCTTTGCACATTGCCGTTGGCCTGGTAGCTCAACTCAAAGCCGAAACGGCGACCCGCACTCAGGTTATTCGGGTCGTTCATGCCCGCTAACCACCCCTGAATGTGGTAGCTATACTCGTTGGTGGGATTGGCCAATGCACCTAGGCGCTGCGAGCTTAGCGCACCGTTTTGGTTAAAACTCAGGTTTTGCAGGTCGGTGGACCAACTACTGCCATCCAGCGAGCTTTGCACTTGGTGTATCCTGCCCATAACATCATAGGCGTATTTTTGGTAGAAATCATCGGCCTGCCCAACCTGGTAGCTTAGCTGGCTTAGGCGGTCTAGCGTATCGTAGCTGTAGGCGATAATCTTGGCGGCAAGGCCCGGCAGGACTTGGGCTTGGCGTGTGACGCGGCCTCGGGAATCATACTCATAATAGCTGTACCCCCAACCGTCGCCCGTATAATAGCCTTCGCGGGTGAGCTTACCTGATTGGTTTGCGCTGCTAAAGCCGCTGTATAGGTCGGTTCCATCATAGCTGTAGGTCTGCCTCGCACTGGCTGAGCCCCCGCTCGGAAAGCTGGCATTCTCAGGATCGGCCGCACTGATCGCTACCGAGCCCGTATAAATACCCTGCTCGGTTAGCCGCCCAAAGCCGTCGTATTTGCTGTAGCTGTAGCTATGAGTACCGGGTGGAGTGGCATATTGATTGGGGTTTTGATGAAACCGCAGCTGCCCAGAGGCGTTGTAACGGTACTGGTGAGACTGACTTTGGTCGGGCAGTTTTTTGCTGCGAAGCAGGCTTCGGCTGTCGTAGGTGTAAGTGGTTATTAAGCCTTTTGGGCTGGTAGCGCTAAGCAGATTACCCAGCTCGTCATAGGCAAAGTTGGTGGTCCGCTGATCGGTGGTGCCCTCGGCGGCCACGGTGCGCAGCAGCTGCCCAAAATGATTGGTGTAGCGCAGGCTGACATGGCCTAGCTGGTCAGTAGCGCGCTGCATCTCAAGCGGTTGGCCGTTGATCTGTACGCCGGTATATGGGTAAGCCAGTTGCACCGATGTGCTCAGGTTTATGGTGGGGCTGGCTTGGGTTTTCACGATATCACTACTATTGGTAAAGTAGGTCAGCTGCTCGTAAGGCTTCACGTTGGCAATAGAGACCCCATACAAACTGCTATAGAAGCTTAAGGCGGCCGATTCGGCGGCCGGCTCGTTCACAAAATCTAGGGAGCTACTTAGCCCCGTTTGGTAAGGTAAATAGGCCTTAACCAGCTGGCTGATGTTGTTGTACTGGCTGAGTTGCAGCGTATTTTCCTCGGAAGGGTTACTGGCTAGGCGCTGGCGCAGCCGGCCCAGTGAGTCATAATACTCAGCCGTTCGGATGCGAGTAGTATCAGCCCCCCCAGTGGGGTAGGTGAAGCTGCTGGTAATGATACGGTTTAGCCCTTTATACTGGCCAAAGAACGCGCTTTGATCAACGGCGTAATCATAGGCTTGGACCAGGTTATTATCGAGGTTGCGAACCTGGCTAAGCCGGCCATAAGGGTCGTAGCTGTAACGGGTTTGCTGGCCACTTACGGAGGTGACTTTGGAGAGCTTACGGTAGGCGTTAAAGTACTCCATTTGTGTAGAAAGCGTAGGAAGACCGCTACGATATAAAGAAGCATTGGTTAGCCGTGAGCTATTAAGCCCATAGGTAAAGAGCACATAGCTGCTATTTGGGAAAAACTCTTGAGCAAGGCGCCCGCTGTATCTGTCGTAGCGGTAATGGCTAGGTTTAACCCAACCAACGGGGGCTATGTGGCTGCTATAGGCGTTAAAAGCTACCGGGCTGCCGTTTACGGGGCTGGCGCTATTCCAACTAAAGCTGGCTTTGGGTTTCCAGAAGGCCAGTGGTTCGTCGGTAGGATCGGTAGCCAAAGCCCAGGTGGTAACTTGCGCACTTTTCCAACTAACCAGGCCGCTGGAGTTCGCTAGGCCGGCGTCGATGCGCACTACGGCGGATAATATATTACGCGTTTGTAGGGCTGTGTACTGCTCAAAGCCGTAGGTGTAGCGCTGCACTTGGTAAGGCTTGCCTACGCCTGCTTGCTTGCGGTGGCGCTCTCTGAGCAGCCCCGTTTGCGGCTCATAGCTGTACGCATAAAGTTCTCTTTGATCAGTAAATTTTTTAGAGCTGCTTTGCTTTTGTCCTCGAGATGATTTTACCGTTGCTAGGGTAAAGGTTGCCGAGCCCACCGCAGCGCGAAGGCCCCAAGAGGCGGCCATTAGGCCAGCATCGGTAGCGCCAAATTCAGCAATTGCATAGGTACTGGACTCCGAGTTATCCAAGCCTCCACTATTATCAAAAACGCCAGTTAACTTCCATTCAATGGTAGAGGATAGGTCTTGGGTTAGGTAGACGCCTTGAGTGGAACCGAAAAAATCTGTATCCAACACCGCATTGCTACTGCTAGGCGATTGATAGGTGTATCTTATAGTTTTCTTTGTTGGTGGTAGGGGGTTCGTTGAGTCATAGGCAAGTACAGACTCATGCTGAAACTCTCTGACTTCAACATGTTGAATGCTTTGATTGGTATAGTTGGCAACATTTAGCGTGTTGCTGCCAAAAAAATCAGCAATGAAGGGGGTGGGTGGAGAACCAATTTTTGGGTCTAAGTATTGGTAAGTAAAAAGCTCATTGGCATCGGTGGCAAATTCATCGTATCGGGAATTGCGAAAGATGGCCGAAATACGTGGGCCGCCTACATAGGTGCCTGAAATATTAATGGCATCACGATCCATAGGATCGTAGATTTTATTGAGTATAACGTTGATACTGTCACGTTTGAAGCTTGCCTTTTGGCTATTTGTGATAAATCTTGCTTCATAAAAAATGCTGTCTTTTAGCCCAGTGTTATAGCTAACGGATGCTAATGACCAGGATTGGGACTCGTTTTGGCTACTTGGGACACTGGCATTCCCATTATAAAGAGCAGCTTGGCTAGATTTATTGAAATATCCATAGTAGTCTACAAATAAGTTGTTAAAGCTAGAGGCTTGGGTATCAAAGCCATTCCATTTAATCGAATCTGAGGGTGCATAATACTTAAAACTATAATCTAAGCCCTCCGTCATAGAGTCATTGATGGATAATAATTTGAGTCTGCCTTTGTCTGGATTACTTGGTGGCGTAGGGCTAAAGCTATTATCGTGGGTGAGTGTGATCGTTTTATGAGGACTGCTTCCTATGTAGCTTAATGCTATGGAAGTCAATTTTCTTTGGGTGGTGCTAATGCCAATAGAACGTTCCCACCAAGGTAACATAGGCTCGTAACGGCTTGTTGTATTAAAGGTTGCACTGGCTACCGGCGAAGTAACGCTTGCTAAGTACTGCGTTTGCCGAAAGGCTAAGGTTTGATTTTGGGTGGCGCTTAACACGGAGCCATACTCAAGTTTTATCCAAGGCTGGTTGTTTGAACTTACAGGAACTTGCCAGCGGTCTGCGGTATATTCGGCGCCAAAAATGGCCACCAAGCGCCAAGTTTGTACGTGCACTTGGTTACGGTTATTATAGGCTGTACCATTCTTTTCCCGCACCATAGTAAAACCCAGCGTAGGCGAGGCAAATAAATAAGACATTCCATCGGGGGTGCTGATCAAGAATTTAGAGAAATCGGCCTTTTGGCTTTGAAGCGTAAAGTTGTCGGAGTAAATACCGGTGGTTCTAGTATCAATAGTTTGCACAGCGCTTTGATACGCAATTTTCCAGCCATTTTGATCTAAGGGGACAAAATCACCCGTGCTATAGGCTGGAATGGTGCTTGAGGTGTAATTCGGCTCAAGTATTTGCATCATGCTTACGGCGCCCTTACCCGGTATAACCACTTGGTACATATCAGGCAAGGCCGTTTGTGGGTTAGCGCCTTTTTGATCAAAGACGTCAATACCTATATAATTGAAATTGTCATTTTCGAAAATATTGAAGGCTGATTTAGGGTTCCCAACAGCGGGAATTCGTGTGATTGAGCCTGGGTTATAAGTCCAGCCTAAGCCAATCCAATTTGCTGGACTTAAAGCTTGTATACCAGACTGATAATTAAAAGCAATAGGATAGGAAAAGCCGTGAGACTCCACTTGGCCAAGCGTGTAACTCAAATTAAGATTACCCTGACTGTCCACATTGGGTTTGCCATATACATTAACAGGTGCATACTCAGGTTGGTCAATATTAGTGTCTAAATCGTAAAGTGTTTGGGCATTAGCGGTGGTGCTGATAGCCCAAGACAAACATACAAGTAGGCTGGGTAGAATAGTTTTTGACTTCATAGCATTTTGTATTTCTTTTAAATGAAAAACAATTACGTTGACTATTTTAACAGTACTCAAAGAAAATGAGGGTTCAAAACCAATAGTTGTACTATTGTATGTGGCCTAACAGGGTTAGCACTTCACCCACTAAGGTTGAACTATTGTAAGCGCAAGGTAATGAATAGGTTAATATCTTTTAATGGGTGCGTTTTACGCAGAAAATAACCTATTCAGTATTTACTTATTTTTACAAATAGCGTTGAATTAAGGTGTTTGATACAGCAAATACCCGAACTATAAGCAATAAATTTTATGCAGCTCAAGCTCCCAAATCGCCATAAAATTCACTCATTAGCGGCATAAAGCTAAGAGGGTATAGGTATGGCTTAGCATATCTGGGGTGTGGTTTAATATTCTGTCTATAATAGCTGAGTTTACGCTTAATGCTGCTAAAATAATACTTACAGTTTTGGGTATATCGTGCAGTTGAAATTTCCCGAGTGCATCCTTGAATCAAGTTCACATATTTGAGTGTAAAAACGGTATCATTTCAACCTAATTTTGCATCATTTCCCACTAGAATGGTTGGTTAAAAACCCAAAATATGCCCAGAAAAATTGTGGGTGGCCTGATCAATCTGTTACCAAATTGTTACCAAATCGAAAATCAGGTTTTTTTCATCTCCCTAAAAGAAAGGGACGCACCCGGTTCCCCAGATACGCCCCTGTTAACCCTAATAATCCTAAATTCCTACAAGATTTTAATGTTTCTTGCTATGGCTTTTTCTAACTTTTGTACAGTGATTGTGAGAATGCCGTCTTGGTATTGTGCACCAAGCGCTTCGGCATTAGCATCTTTCGGAAGTCTGAAAGCTCTTTCAAATTCTCCAAAAGTAGATTCAATCCGATGTATGGTAACAGCTTTTGACTCCTCTAAGCTCTTACGCTCTCCGCTGATGCGAAGAACACCATCTTCAATCGTTAACTTAATTTCTTCTTTTTTTAACCCTGGCGCAATCACATGAAAATGGTATTCTTGCTCATTTTCAATAACATCTACGCGTGGAGCAAATTTTTTGTCAATAGATGTAGTTGCTTTGTTTTCAATGTTCTGATTAAAAAAAGCATCTACCAAGTTAACAACTGAATTAGCATATTGGTTCGGATTGTAGTGGTTTAAACGTGTCATGGCTGAGCCTCGATTGCTTAGTATATTTTTGTTTGTTTCACTACAATTACTATCAACATACATGCCGATGCACTTTTGAAAGCATGTACTGACAAGTAGTTCTACCTCTTTTGACGCACTGTCAAGGCGTACATTCAACTTGACAAAATCACTGACTGGCTGACTACATTACCGTAAAAGCGTCACGACAGTTTTGTGATATCAACTTCTTTTAAGTTCACGCAGCTTTGTTGCTTTAAAATTATAAATGTTGAGTTATGAATTATGCAGGAGATCCTGAATCTTGGCTCGCAAGCTCACCTATCGTTCAGGTTGACGTCTTTTGTATAACTCATAATTCGTAAATGAAGCCCTACTTCAACAGGGTCATTCGTTTGTTGATAACCCCAAATTTGGTTTGAAGTCGATATAAATAAATACCACTAGCGAAATTTGTTGCATTAAATGTGGCCGAATGCATGCCAGAAGCTAGATTTTCATTAACTAACTCAGCAACTTGTCTACCCTGCATATCAAAAATAGATAAGCGCACCTGACTATCTTCTGGAATAGCGAATTGTATTTGCGTGCTTGGATTGAAAGGGTTCGGGTAATTTTGATCTAGTCCATAAAGGGTAGGGAGTTCATTTTGCGCATTAATATCTTGAGTGTCAACAACTTGGCTTTCCACTATTCCAAAAGCCTTAAAGCTAATAGCTTGATAGGTATCTGCGCGTTGAAGTTGCAACCTATTTTTCGTACTACTTGTTTTGGGAAGGTGAAAGAACTGAATTTCTTCGTTTGTAGATAACCCAAAATCACCACTCCACTCGTCCTTTCCATTAACTTGAAAAGAAATGCTTTTGTTAGCTGCAACCTGAGCACGACCTACCGTATTTCCGTACTTGTCTTGTGCTTCAATGAGGTCATTTGGTTTAATATTTGGCCAACTATTGCTGAAATCAAGGTGTAGTAACATAAAATTGCTAGATCTTGAAACATGCTCTTGTGTTATTGCCAATTGCGTTGCGCCTAAACTTGCCTTTTTGCTAAAGCTATTGGAAGGATATCTGAAGCTTGAAGATCTGGTAGAAAAAACCCAATAGGCTTTGCCTGGCTGCATATTTCCGATGGTTTTGATGCTGAATCTGGGCCAAAATATGTTACCGTCTTCATCTTTTACAACGGTTACAACACTACCAATATCCGATAAAGCCAATTCTACATCTAAAGGGTTATTTCTGAGATAGGGAACTAAATTCCAGCCCTGGGTAATTGGAATAGGCGTTTGTTGTGGAATGAGTCTTGGCCCCACAAAGCGAATTGAGGTTGCGTTTGCTAGCGCAGTGGTATTAATCATATAGCCTTTGAGGTGGTTCCAAGTGTTGGAAAGCTGATCTACTTCAACGGCCGTGTTCGTGGCTTGGTTTAAGTTCCAGTAAGTAGATCCCGTTCCATCTTTTAGCATCACAAAATCGTTATCGTTGTCAAAACCGGCTGTTCCATTCCCAGAAAGTGTATTTACATAACTTGAGATTATACCTTGGTAGCTAGCCTCAGTCAGTGCTCCACCGCCGTCAGGGTCTGGCACTGGGAAACCGGCTTCTACCGTAGTTAAATCTAAGCTATTGGGTAAACTCAAAATTGCTGATGAAGCAGCCGCATTATTGTAGCCTAAGGCATTGTCTAGTGGTAAAATATAGCTCGAAATCAATGACCAGCCGCCTGAGGTGGGAAGGCTTATAATTTGGGCTTCTGCATTTGGCCGGAAATTGTCATCATTAATTGGCCTAGTGTAAACCAATTGTTCAACCGTATTGGTCGCTCCGCTAGTGAAAGTTTGTCCGTTAAAGATGGTGCCATCTGCGTTAAATGGGTTAATTCTTCGGCTGTTCGCATCTACTTGTGGGCCGTTATCAGAGGGGTCCCAAGCACTGCGCCATGCGTAAAAGAATAAGCTGTCTCCATCTGCTGGGCCCTCTTTGACCAACGGTGTCGCTACTATATCACCAAATATTGTAAGGCTGAAGTCATCAGAGCCACCACCGCCATCGTTAGTAGAGCCTCTATCATCATCTGAAAAGTCGTTTTGAATACCATTTGTAAGGTTACCATCAGTGTCAACGGCAGCATAACCAGCCGATTGAAGTTGGCTACTTTGATTTAAGAAGAACGCACCAACCCAGGTAACTTCGTTGGCTGTAGAAATAATATTCTCGTCGTCTGCTAATACCCCATTGCTATTGGTATCACCTAAAAAATCCACATCATTAATATTAATAGTCATGATAGTAGCAGTGGTATTGGTTTCCCAGCTAAAGCCATCACGGATATCGGGCCGTTGGGATACAGTGAAAGAAGGACTTTCAACTGCGCCATTTAATAAATCGGCGTTGTTTACGATGCGAATACGAGCTTCTGCTGTAGGAAAGCCAGCGGTTGGGCCACTACTTGTGTTTGGAATTACCCAAGTGTATGTGCCTGTAGAGGCAGCTAAAATAGCTTGTGTGATAAATCCGTCAGGATTAGCTGTTACATTTGGATTGTATTGCACCCTAACCTGCGACCATATTTCAGGGGCATTCCAACGCACAGCAACGGTGTCTAAGCCGGTATAAAAATTTCCGGAAAAATCGGTATTCAGTGCAGCACCCGTTGTGGTGTTCAAGAAATTAACTGTGTTATCTACAGCTGGGTTAGCACTACTTTGAACTTCTATTGAACCATCATTATTACCGCCTGTCCATTCGCCGTCAGGGACGGTATAGTTGTAGGAACCAACATTGGGGTAATCACTAAAATTTAAAGGATTACCAGCAACTCCACTGATTAAAATATCTACGTAGGGAAGATTACCTGTCGAGGTCCACTCAAGCGTATACTCTTGGTTCGCAATTAAAACGTCGTTATCAGAAACATTGGTAATAGTAATGGTTTTAGGCACATTATCGGGCAGTGTGGCCCCTACATTTGGGATGACAACTGTGGTCCAGCCTAAGAAAATAACAGACCCTGGATCTATTTCTGTGATGAACTGGCTTACGTTGGTAGTTACACCCCACCAATTTGAAGTGAAATCAACGGGATTTGCATCACTGCTGGCCATATTTACATAAATTGCATCTACACCATCATTATCTAGTAGATGGGAATTTGATAAGGTGACATTTGGATTATCTGCCCCAATATTTACCCCATGCGAAGCATTGTCTTCAATGAGCGCCAAGTCTATTAGTGTTGTGCTTAGCGCGCCATTAACGAAGATACCATCGTCACCAGAATTAGAAATGGTTAGATTTTCTGCACCAAATATTCCTGTATTACTAATGCCGTCTGTCGTAGAATTATCTATGGTTACATTAGAAACCACTAAATAACCTCTATTGTCTATCCCAATATTAGCGCCATCTATCAATGAGTTACTTAGAAAAACGGGATTTACATCAGAATTTATATCAATACCTGTGGTAGCAGAAGTGGTTAAAGTGAGGTAATCAATGCGGCAGTTACTGGCATTAATATTTATAGCAGCATCTCCAGCAATAACATTAGATAGTGTTAGATACTTAAAAGTTGCGCCTGTTCCATCAACCCAAATGGCCATGGTTTCATCAGCAGTGAAATTATGGACGGTAACATTAGCCCCATTTACCGTCATTGCATAGGTGGCATTTCTGACGGTTATATTGCCATCTAAGGTATAATTACTTCGGTTAATTCGTAGGCCGCTCCAGTGATGTTGTGGGGTTGGTGGCGCTGCACCAGAGTTTTCAATAGTAAGTGTAGATCCTTCGGTTAGAATGATATCGCCGCCATTTTCGATCGAGAAGTATAAATCACCGCGGCTATCGCCATTCAAATCGGCATACTGGAAATCAATAGTAATATTGCCGTCTATGGTTAATGGCGCAGATATTTCTACGTTCCTAGTAAACTCTTGATCAGTAGACCAAGTAGTTGGGGAATTTATTTCCAATATCGATTGAGCCAGAACTTTCCCTTCAAAAAAGAAAAAGCCTATAAAAAGGATGATAGATGTAAATAGAAGTACTTTTTTCAGCATAGATGTGAGTGCTATAAGATTGCTGACTCACTTAATGCAAGGCTTGTGCCAATTGGGGTTTAATTCGTGTTATAATTTGTGGTATTATTTCAAATCAACGCACATTCCCCAAAAAAATAAATCCAATGTCTTCAATGTCAGATTTAAAAATCACTTCATCCCAAAAACCGCTAATTCTTGTAACAAACGATGATAGTGTTCATGCAAAAGGTATTCATGATTTAATGCGTGTGGCGGCAGAGTTTGGAGATGTAGTTGTGGTGGCTCCAGATAATCAAAAAAGTGCTTGTAGCCATGGTATGACTATATCGTCGCCTTTGCGGGTAAAAAAAATGCTTTTAGACGGGAATGAGATATATGCTGTGAATGGCACGCCAGCCGATTGTACAAAATTAGCCATAAATGCTATTGTTGATCGCAGGCCAGACTTGGTGCTTTCAGGAATCAATATGGGCAGCAATGCTGGTGTGAATGCCGTTTATTCAGGCACAGTTGCCGGTGCAGTAGAAGGCAGTATGGTTGGAATTCCCTCTCTTGCAGCTAGTTGCACTTCTTTTGAGGATGATGCAGATAGAAGTGGAATCTTAGATGGGCTTAGACAATTAATTCCTTGGATGCTAAAAAACGGCCTTCCAAAAGGGGTTACACTCAATTTTAACGCGCCAGCCGGACCGTTAAAAGAGGTCATTAAATGGACAAGACAAGCGGATAGCCATTATAAAGAACATTTCGAAAAGCGTGTAGACCCGCATGGGTTAGCCTATTATTGGGTAAGTGGAAGGCTGATAAATGAAGATCAAGATCCCAATTCAGATTTGGTATTGCTAGAAAAAGGATATGCAACCATAACGCCCATTAATTTTGATTTAACCCATCAAACTGAGTTGGATCGATTAAGGGCTGAGTTTTTGAACGATGAACGGTTGAACGATGAGTGATGAGTGATGAGTGTCTTTATAACATAGGTTAAGTTATTTGCTATCCACTGGAATACTCATCTCGGTACTATTTGCTGCCGCAAATCACTCGATGGACACACACTGTAATATGCTTTTTATAATGGCCACGCATCTTGAAAACCTTTTTTCCATGCTTTAGAATCTATTTCACCATCGGTTAGTAAGCAATTATTCAATTCCACTATTATGTTTTCTTTGTCCATATCTTTGCCTATAAAAACCAATTCTACATTTCTATCGCCAAATGGTTTTGACCATTTAGCTTCAATGAATTTTTGATTTTCAACAAATGAAGGGTGTTTTATTCGGTGGTCAAAACTCATACTTGCCCACCAAACTCCCATACCATCAGCTCTTCGGGAATCACCAGCTTGACTCCAATTAAGTGCTTGCGAAGGTCTTGAAGCTAGCCAAAAAAGGCCTTTTGATCGAATTATAGTCTTTGGGAAACGCTCAGTAACAAAGCTTAACAATCTTTTGGGATCGAAAGGCTTTTTAGTGTTAAATACAAACGAAGAGATACCATACTCTTCAATTTCGGGTGTATGTTCTTCTCTCTCTATCTCTTCAATCCAACCCTTATGTTCTTGAGCTTCATCAAAATCAAATAAGCCTGTATTAAGTATGGAGTTTGGATCAACTTTTGAAAATGAGGATTCAATTATTTCAGCGCTGGGGTTCATTTTCCCGATAGTTGCTTTTAATAAACCAAGATCTTTAGTACTAATTAAGTCAGTTTTATTCAAAATAATAACATTGGCAAACTCTATTTGATCAGTAATTAGGTCAACAATGGTTCTTTCATCTTCCTCTATATCTGTCATAGATCTGTTTTTGAGTCTATCTTTAGTACCAAAATCATTGAAGAAATTAAATGCATCTACAACGGTTACCATAGTATCTATGTAACTAAACCTAGATAAATCTATACCGTTATTTTCATCTACAAATGAAAAGGTTTGGGCAATTGGAACTGGTTCGCTTATTCCGGTACTCTCAATTAATAAGTAATCAAAGCGGTCTTCTTTAGCTAAACGCTCTACTTCTACCATTAAATCTTCTCTTAAAGTGCAGCAAATGCAACCGTTACTCATTTCTACGAGTTTTTCATCGGTTCTAGACAAAGTATTTTCATGTTTAACCAAGGTGGCATCAACATTAACTTCACTCATATCATTTATGATGACTGCAACTTTTAGTCCTTCTTTGTTGTGCAGAACATGATTTAATAAGGTGGTTTTACCTGCACCAAGAAAACCACTTAAAACGGTAACAGGAAGTTTTTTTGCTATAGACATAGTAGAATTTTTTATTAGAGATTATTTTGTAAATAAATAATTATTTTTGTAATTGTTATTCCAGATAATTACATCTATATATAGATTAAAATTTATGTAAAAAAATATTAATATTATTAACTCGTTTAAATGAAATTTCATTTAATAAGTTTTACTGTTACACTTTAAGCAGTATCGATAATTTTGTATGTGTGCAATTATTAATCCTATTGAACCTATATAAATGAACCAAAGGGCATAAGAATAATGAAAAGCTTCAGATAAGACTCCTATAAAAAACAGAAGCCAAGCAGCCCAAAGTACTTTTCTTATAGTAGCATTTGTAGAGTTTTTAGCTGAGTACCATACCGCTAGAAAGCTTAATCCTAAAAATAAATAATCTATAAGCCACCATAAGCCTTCTCCATGCCCATGTACATCTGTAACACTTTCTAGTACAGGATTAGCGATCAATAATAACGGAGTTAATGTGCAATGTATAGCACAAAGTCCACTTGACAGAGTACCAAGTATGTCTGATTGGGTATTTCTTTTTGATAGTTCCATTAATTACTCAGTTTAGATTAGTTATATATTTTTTACTTGAGATTGTTTATCTGACAAAGCCTAGTTTAATGATTGTTTTTAGCCCACCAACTTCTGTATAGATTTAATGCCTCTAAATGTCCATGTTCATTAACAAATTGAGAACGCATACTTTGGTATTTATACAATACATCAACAGCTTTATAATAGGTTACAGAATCAGTAGGTAAATGCTGATAATCTTTTGGTAATGCATAGGTAAAATGACCAGTATCTTTAGCGTATACTGGTATGTGGAAAAAACTGCGTTGAACAAAATCACCAGTCTTTTGTTGTTGTTGGCTTGCCTCTACAAAAAAATTTACAGCCTGTTCTGGGTATCCAAATAGGTATCCATAAGCTCGATATCTGTCATTCCTTTCTTCAAACTCAATAGCCGTTAGTATAGTTGAAGGGTCTGATCCTGGAACAAAGCCCCACTGAGCAAAAAATGGTGCCTGAGCCACCAAAACACTGTCTAATAAGTCAGTACGGCAAAGCAAAATTTGCATATTTCGTTCTCCTTTCCATACGTTTTTAAAAGGTACCAACAGAAATTGGTATTCATTAAAAGACAGTGCTTTGAGTACGTTATTCCAGCTATTAATATCTGCTAATGAGGTCACGACAGTATCTTTATAAATTGAAACCACATTTTGGCTGCCATCAATTTGTGTACTGTCTTTGCCAAGTGGATAGCTCAGTGAATAGCCAATACTGCTAATAGGCTTTAAATTCGCCATTAAAGAATAAAGTGCTTCATGGTCTAAAGCTTTTGCTAAAAGAGAATAGGCTTTCGCTCTATCGTTTTCAGAAAGCATTTCATAGCCTGGAAAAGCTCTTGATTCTATTGATTTAGATGATTTTAGTACAGATGAAGTGTAGCCACAACCAGACAAAATTAAGATTGCGATAAGACCAAAAAAGCGAAATTTCATAAAGACTAGTATTGGAAGTTATTATTATTAACAGCTTTGAATCAGTAGGTAGTCAAACTAATTTTAGGCTTCCTTTAAATATTATCTGACCATTTCTAATGCATAGGAAGTAATAAGGTTACATCTCAGTTGGCATTAATAGAGGTGTATTCTATGTATCTATTTTTGTCTACCACTTTTTCGCTCCAAATATCAGCAACCATCAGCCGAAGTTGCATGTCTACTAATTCTTGAATTTCGTTACGATATTGTTCGTAATCATTATAATGTGTCTGTGTAATGCTATTCACCCGATTTTGAAACATCATAACTGGATTAAACCAATATGTTGCAGCTATAAAATGGTTTTTTGCTTGGTTGTCTAATTCAATTGGGTAGATGCTTTTTTTAGTTAATTCATTTTCCAGAGCTAAACGAGAACGACTAATAGCAGATGTACTTCTCTCGATATCTTTGGCAAGTTCACTTTCGGCTATTTCTGGATAAAGCGAGTACAGCTGTTCCTGAAGAATATCAACGGGTTGTTTTAAGAGGTCTTCTCTCTGATCTCTTTTTGCATCAATAAAATCAGTCATCAGATTAGCAGGCTTTATTATGCTAATAGATTGATGAACTACAGCAGGAATGATGAAACAAAATATTAACCAAATGCTTAGCATTTTCAGTGTATTATTTAAAATACTTTTACCATTACGTATAATGAAAAAGAAAAATACTGTCCAAAATGCAATATATAAGACACTTAATGTTAGCAATTTTAAAAATACAGTTACAGAATTTGTAAATACCGGAGTAAGCAAAGCGCCATAAAATAAAAGGCTGATAAAGCTTAAAATGATAAGAAATATATAAAAAGCTATTCTCGCTATTAGCCAGTTTGCACTGGAGCCAACTTGTACTTCAATGAGGTTAAAAAAACCTTGTTCCGTTTCGGCACTTTTTATGTTGTAAAGTACAATTAACATGAGTAAAGGTAATAAATACAGTATTGAAAATGCAAAATCTAGTGTGCCTGTTTGAAGGCGCTCGGGATTCGCAATTTCTTGCGTCATGTCTGAATCATACGGGCTTGCTCTGATCGAAACTCGCTTATAAAAGCCATATTGTTCAGCTTGACCAGTACTGTAAACCATGGCGGCAGATGGTGTCTTAAAATTATGTAATTCATTGTAAGACATAGCCCAATAGGGTGTGGTAATGTCTATCCAAGGTCTATTCTCTGGCCCTACTTTCCCTTCATCGAAGTAACTAATGTATGTTTGTTTCTGCACTTCATGGTTATGAGATATCCTTTCAATCTCTGCCATCTGTTTGTGGTATAAACTAGCACCATTATGCAGACCATACACAGCTGCTACTATAAAAAACAGAAAAGCGAGAAGCTTAAATGGACTATTAATAAAGTGCTTCCATTCATATAAAAAAATGCTGTAAATTTTCATAGTAAATTTATTTTTTTTATTCCTAAAAATAGCAGTGTACTTACTAAAATTGACCAAAAAACTAACAAAAATAAATCTATAAAATATTTGGGAAGTATTTTTACCAATGATGTCATTTGGTATTCGAAATCAGGAATTGATCGGTAGAATTCGTTATCTGCCCGCCAGCCCCAATCACCAGTTTTTGACCCACCAAAGGCATGTTTGTCATTCAGCTTTTTGATGAAATCTCTGCGATATTCTTCAACTTGAATTAAAAACTCACTGTGATGTAGATTATCACTTGAAGCAAAGCCCATACTTGCATTTTGTAAGGAAACGAATGGGTTAATAAAACCGGCGAGTTGGTAGCTTTGTTTTTGCTTTTCTAGAATTGTGCGAAGGTTCCCAAAATGCTTATCCCAAACTATATATCCATACTCTTCATCAGCTTGCATTCGAATTCCATCAAAATTGATAGGCAGCTGTGATAGGCTATCAACTCCATATTCAGTTAGTATTTGTTGGGCTAATGTCTTCCCCCTTTCGTCTGCCGGATTATGCCCATCTATGCCTTTAGATCGGTCATTTTTCATAGCTACTTCAAAGGTGTTACGGCTTGGTAGTTGATGCCATTTCTCTACCGAAGTCATGAGTATACTCGGGAGGAAAATAGTCCACATAATCCATAAAGCTAGCATGGATGTAAGGGCAACAGCACTATTCTTCCATGCCATTGTGAAGTAAACAGTTAGTCCACTTATCACAAAATAGAACATGGCATAAGCGGCAAATAATAACATAGAACGAATAGCAATGTCCGTAGTAATGGTAAATAGATTTAGAAGAGAATAAGCAAGAATAGTAAGTGCCAAAAGCAAAACACTATAAAACCAAACCGATAACGTTTTAGCCCATACAAGAGACGATATTGTAGCCCCTTGAAGAGCAAGTAGTTTAAGCCGTCCACTTTGTTTTTCGTTGGTAACACTGTTGTAGGCTAAAAAAAATAGCATTAGAGGCAATATATATTGAAGCAACAACGAGCTTTTCAATTTTCCGAACTTTGAAGCAATTTGCATTTGGGAAGCCTCTGAATGAACTATCTCGTTTTGAACATGGCCCTCAACGCGAAGAACATTTCCAGTAACGCTATTCACCCCTTCATCTAAACTGCTTAATAAATTTGCTTTTTTGAAAACATAGGTGCCATAATGAGCAGCGCGATGCGGATTCACATCATCTATTTTTTCCCATTGTTGTCGGAGTTCATTTTTTGCTGTTTCATAATATTCATTTTGGCTATTCGTTTGAAGTTTACCTAGATAGATAGATAAACAAAGGAATAGTAAAAAAACTATACTTATTAATAGAAATGAACGGTTTCTGCTGTATGATCTTAGTTCATTAAGTAAAATATTCCACATAGCGGGTATTAATTTTTCATGAATGATAGATACAATTGCTCAAGCTCAGTAGCACTTACGTCTTCTGAACGTATCTCATTAACAAGCTTTCCTTGTTTTAATATTCCTATACGATGACAAACTTCTCTAACCCGGAAAATGTCATGCGAAGCCATGAGAATGGTTGCACCTTTATCAGCAAGCTTTTTAAGCATTTCTGAGAGTTCGTTACTAGCTAGAGGGTCCAAGCCACTTGCGGGCTCATCTAAAAGGTAAACTTGTGCCTTTTTTGCATAGGCTATGGCTATTCCTACTTTTTGACGCATGCCTTTAGAATAATTTGAAACTCGTTTTTTGTGCGCATTGCTTTGCAAACCACAGTCATTTAGAAAGTCAATTAATTCATTCGGGGAATACTTTAAACCTGCTAAACGACAAAAATAGTCTAAATTTTCTAAACCTGATAAATAGGGGTATAGGTTTACATTTTCAGGGATAAAACCAATCAATTTGCGGGTTTCTATTGCATTTGATGAAACGTCAATACCATTAATTAATACCTGGCCAGAGTCGGGTTTAAAAAACCCTAAAAGCATATTGATGGTAGTAGATTTACCCGCGCCATTTGCACCTAATAAACCAATAATTTGACCTTTATCAACGGTAATATTCAAGTTCTGAACAGCATAATTACCTTTAAATGCTTTACTAGCGTTTTTTATTTCAATCATGTTATTTGAGTTATTTTATGCAACATTGTTGCAAATATACATAAATCTCAATAAATGCAACAATGTTGCATAAAATAATTGTGCTATTTGTTTTGGTTAGGTGTACACTTTACTTCCTTACACTTTGAACGATGAGCGATGAGTGGTAAACGGTAAACTATATTTGCCTGTACAACATGATGTTTAGTTATTTGCTATCTACTAGATCACTGGAACACTGGAACACTGGCTCACTGGAACACTGGAACACTGGCTCACTGGGTCATTGGGAAATCGCTGCTATTAATACAGAATCTAAATAACCAAATAAACGCACTTCTTCACAGTCATTTCACAGTTGGTTGGTTAATTAGCATATAAAAATAACATAATTGAATGCGCTATGCAGCCTAAGAAAATTGGTATTGTTTTAATGAATTTGGGTGGACCAACCTACGAAGAGGCGGTTCAACCATTCTTGTACAATTTGTTTAACGATGAAGACATCATCAATTTTGGGGATAGCTTTGCTCAAAAGATACTTAGAGCCGGAGATGGCGCACCTCAAAGAGCCTTGGCACGCCTTATTTCAAAGAGGCGCGCACCAGATGTTGCTAAAGATTACAAGCATATTAACGGCTGCCCAAAAGGTTGTGGTGGCAATAAGCATTGTACCAATCGCCAGCAAAAAATTATTTCTGAGTGCTGCTCGCCAATTAATCCGTTTACAGAAATGCAACGCCGAGCTTTAGAAAAGCACATGAAATCGGTATTGCCAGATCATGAAGTGAAAGTGTACACTTGCATGCGTTATTGGTTGCCATTTGCCGATCAAATTATGCAAGATATGGAAGAAGATGGTATTGATACCGTGGTTCTACTTCCCCTATACCCCCAGTTTTCTTACACCACAACTGGTAGTAGTTTCCGCGATTGGGAAGACATTAAGCAAAAGCGTTATGGCGAAAAAGGAGCCCCTTGGAAGGTTGAGCTTCCTATTAAAAATTACCATTTGAATCCTTTTTTCCTGAAATCAATAAACAGCAGAATTGATCAAGCATTGGCAAAAATGCCGGAAGATCAGCGCATGAAAACGCACATTATCTTTAGCGCACATGGCACGCCGGTCTTGGAAGTAGAAAAAGGCGACCCATATTCAGCAGAAATTCAAGAAACTCGCGAAGCCATAATGGCAATTAGAGAGCATAAAGAGAGCAATTGGTTGAGCTTTCAGTCTAGGGTAGGTCCACTAAAATGGACCCAACCAAATACCGAAGATTTGGTAATTAGATTACTTAAATACGGGGTAAAAAACCTGTTAATGGTGCCTGTAGCTTTTGTAACAGATCATATTGAGACGCTCTACGAATTGGGTGTAGAACTGCTAGAAGATGTGGAAGAATACCATCCTGAAAATATTGCGGTAACTGAGGGATTGAATGATCACCCAGATTTTATTGCTGCACTTGCCGATGAGAGTTTAAAGCGTTTGGCTGGCTTGGGAGTTCACACTTCCCACAGTAAATCAGCAGAAATTGAAGCCTAAAAACAGCAAAATTGTTAGCTTAGAAATTGTTTAGTATGCAAACAACCATCGACCTGTCTCAATTTATTTGCATGGGTGTAAACCACTGGAAAGCCGAGGTAGAGGTACGCGAACGCTTTAGTATTACCAACGAAGATAAGCAACGAGTATTTTTACAAGCTGCTGCTTCACAAGGGGTTAAGAATCTGTTTATTTACTCTACTTGTAATAGAACAGAGCTTTTTGGGTATGGCGCAGATTTTGAACATCTGCTTCGTTTACTGTTGAACCATTCTAAGGGAACCAAAAAAGATTTCTTAGACGTGGGATTTGTGCACGAAGGCGAAGAGGCTATTCAGCACATGATGGAAGTAGCAGTAGGCTTAGATTCCCAAATTTTAGGGGATTTACAGATTGTAAAGCAAATTAAAGACGCTGTTGCCATTGCTAGAGAAGAAAATACGCTAGATAAAGAAATTCAGAAGTTTCTGCAATTATTATTCATGACCCATAAGCGCGTCCGCACGGAAACTGCTTTAGGTCAAGGTGCTGCAACCACATCATACGCGGCCATTCAGTGGGCAAAAAAACGCTTAAATACCCTAGAAAACCGCAATATTTTATTGGTTGGTTTGGGGAAAATTGGCTCTGTTACCTGTAGCAACTTATTGAATTTAGGTTGTAAAAATGTGGCTATAATAAACCGAACAGAAGAAAAAGCGGCTGAATTTGCCAAAAGAC
>Ga0136588_1000204_pt1 | contig 22471 bp, 37 predicted proteins | sample AntRauMFilla1564_FD_104782 | JGI IMG/M metagenome (GOLD analysis project Ga0136588, IMG submission 104782) | Saline lake microbial communities from Rauer Islands, Antarctica - Metagenome Filla 1 #564 | ecosystem: Environmental > Aquatic > Non-marine Saline and Alkaline > Saline | place... | reverse complement strand
TTTTTATCTGGTAGAGAATACCACAATTGAAAAGGCTCGCGCCATGCCTTCAAGTCTATTTGAAGAACATGACGATGGTTTATATATTACCGACTTATTAAATTGAATAAGTATAACATAACAGATAATTATTACTATGATGAAGCAATCTTTAATCTTTTGCATATGCGCGAGATCATTGATTGGAATAAGTATTCTTTGGTCTTTATGGGGTCTTAGTCTGTGATATACTTATCAGACAATCGAAGACACTTAATATGCTATCCATACTCTATTCAGAATTTACACAGTATGGCAAAAGACTTGAATATTAATAAATGTTGGTATCATAGTAAACCTTACGCGCACTATGATATACCTAAAAGAAGAATTAAAGAAATACAAAATAAGACACAAATTATAACTAGCAAACAGTTATTAAAAATATGTAAAGGATACACTATTATGGAAAACTATCTCGAAGACTCTGCAAGAAGTATGGCAACACAAACTGAAGACCAAAGACAGATTGAAGGTTATAATCTTTGTGTAATCGAACAAATGTCAACATTCGGGTCGCTTGCTGATATGCTTAAAAGAAGTATCTTCTACCAAGACTCTAAGGCTGGTGAAAGATATCAAAAACATATGCGCGAAGTTTCGCGGAAGTTATATGACGCTACACCAAAGGATAAAGAGATTAAGACATTGACACAACCTCAGATGGATTTGTTTCACAGTCTCTTAGGGCTTATGTCAGAATTAGGCGAAGTGGCCGAAGCCTACGCGGAGTCTATTCTATTTGATAAAGAATTAGACTCAGTCAATATGAAAGAAGAAGTTGGTGATATGGCGTGGTATCTAGCCATTCCCCTAAGACAAATTAATGTATCGTTTGAAGAGTGTCTGGTGACAAACATCTCAAAACTTAAAGCTCGATTCCCCGATAAATTTAATTTTGACGATGCTGTGAATAGAGACTTGGATAATGAGCGAAAAGTTTTAAATAATAAATAAGACTATGAAATCATTTAAAGAATATATTAAAGAGTCTGGTAGTATTGATGAACTTATGCTTTCAGCTAAGAGATCGTCTAAAAATATTTCCAGACTTAATATGCCGCAACTTACAGAGAAGAATACTAAAAATATTCTTGCTTTTCTTGATGAGAATGGCGTAAAATATAAGAAAGAGACTGTAGACAGTCTTAAACTTAAATTCGCCCAAGCTAACTTTCATAAAGATAAAATCGAAGCCTTGGTAAAGAATATAGACAAGGTTAAGAATAAGATCGTCTATATCACCAAAGATAATTATGTATTAGATGGCAATCATCGCATTATTAGCTTGCAATATCTGAAAAAGTCTGCTATAGTTATGAGGATAGATATGGATTTTGATAAGCTTATAAAGCTATTCAAAGACTTTAAACAAGTAGAGTATAAAGAATCATACATTATGGAATCATCACTATCAAGATTGTGGACTAAGATCGAAGCCTATGATGTAGGGTCTATCTCAGCCTTTCGTGGAGAGTTTAAGCGTTCGGAGAATATGACCAGAACAAAAGAACTTCTCGCGGCTTTGCTTACGCGCGGTTACTCTGTTACACAGGTTAAAGGATCATATATTGAAAATCTAGGTACGCCAAAAGAAAAAGAAGTAGGCGAAGTCTCGTTCTTCGTGGCAGACCATAAAAAGTCCGGAACTCTTAAGCAAGACTTACGAAGACTTGGCGCAAAATACGATCAAGACTCTATTCTATATGTACCGCATAAAAAAGACGCTATGCTTATCGGTACATCTAAGCGTGATACAGCTTGGCCGGGAATGAATAAGATTGAAGTTGTAGGCAAGGCAAAGTTTGGACAAGCATTAGGCAAATTCTTTTCGAGAATTAACGGGCGTGTTTTTGCTTTTGAGTCTATGGAAAACGTACCACTGCCAGACCATATTGCAGGATTGCGCGGTATGCACGCAACGGGTAATCGAATACTTAAAGAAGCTTATGATGCGGAATGCTCAGAGAAAATCTAAAGAGTCTAATAAAGACTTGTATATTGTTCTAATTCCACTTATAATACCTATTATTATACTAATAATCATACTTATCTAATCACATACATATATAAAGAGGATTGAAAAATGTCAGACGACAATGATACCCCTGTACCCGAATCGCAAGATTATGACAATTTCATTGGCAAAAAAGTTTCGCCTATGGATGACCTCTTCGGTAAGAATGAAACAGTTGATAAAGAGTGGAAAAAACACTGGGTAGGTATGCCAGAGTTTGTAATTAAGCCTGAAGAGCCTTATAAGAAATTACAGATTAACTTTGCCAGTAAAGAAGACTTTGATGAGTTTCAAAAGCTAATTAGTCAGAAAATGTCAGACAAGACAAAGATTATCTGGCATCCTAAACGAAGCGAAACTAAGAATAGTCTCTTACGCTGGATTGAGGTTTCTGATGATGAATAGAGTCTTTACACAGCCTACACATCCTGTAGGTATTATATCAAAGGGTCGATACGAGTCTATGTATACATCTCGTTCATTACGTAGAATGAAGATTCCACATTATATTGTTATAGAACCACAAGAAGAAGAATTGTATATCAAAGCTTTGAAAGACTTTGATCTTAAAGACTACGCGACACTTATCATTGCGCCATTCTCTAATCACGGTGATGGGCCCGGAAGGGCAAGAAACTATTTTTGGGATTGGTGTCTTGCCAATAAGGATACAGGCAGTCATTGGATTCTTGACGATAATATTCAAGACTTCTATAGAATGCATAATAATCAAAGAGTGCGAGTCGAGTCTGGTATATTATTCAAAGCCTGTGAAGAGTTTGTAGACAGATTTGAGAATGTTCCCGTTTCTGGATTACAGTACAGATTCTTTTTGACAGGTAGAGTTGTTAAACCACCAATTATCCTTAACACCAGAGTCTATTCTACTCTTTTGATTAGAAACGACTGTAAGCATAGATGGCGCGGGCGATATAATGAAGATACAGACTTATCATTGAGAGTTCTTAAAGATGGAGACTGTACCATAGAGTTCAATTTCTATCTTCAAGGGAAGTGTGCGACACAGACTGTCAAGGGCGGCAACACCGAAGAGTTTTATCATTCGGAGAATATCACAGAAGATGAAAAAGCCTTGCTTAAAAGTAAAAAGTATCATGAGTTAGGCACTCTTAACAAGTCTCAAATGCTTGTGGATATGCACCCAGACGTATGTGAACTTGTATGGAAGTATGACAGATGGCATCACCTATGTAACTTCAGTTCATTTAAAGTGAATAAGCTTATATACAAAGATGGTAAATCTGCCAAAGACTTTAAAGATGAAGATAAAAAATATGCCAATATGGTCCTTATTGATGATTATTCTTCAGAAAAGTATCCAGTTTAACTTGACATGTTGGTCCAAAGTGTTATTATAGTCTTGTAACTGAGATTTAACCAAAAGAAAGAGACTATATCATGATAGAACATATGAAAACACTGATTGACTTTAAAGAATATTTGAACGACTTTTACGGTTGTGTGCCCGATGCTTTATACCCTTCAGGTAGAGAGATTACATATACAGAGACTATCAATGCTGTATGTCACATTTTCGAGACTCATGGAGAGTTTGTTGGAGACTCACTAGATTGTGAAAGAGCGCGTGACTTTATTTTCACTAAAGAAGAGATCGACACTATTTACTCAAATGCGGATAAATAAAATTTAAACGCCTAAGTCTTTGATATACAATAATAAAATACTTTAAAGAAGCTTTAAAGCTTCTTTTTTTTATATCTATGGTACTACCCTACCATAAGTGAATTTTAAACGCTCTTTGTCTCTGTAACTATCTGATATTAAACGATAAAAAAAGACGAATTTTATCTTGACAAACTTATATAATATGATAGTATAATGTAAGACTTTTAATCTAGCGAAAGATATCACACCATGAACGAACTTACAATATCAGTAAAAATTGACAAAATTCTTGAAGACTACACAACACAGTATAATAGTCTTGAAAAGTCTTTACAGGAATTTGAAAACCATTGCACCAATTTACAAAGCAAGGCTACATTATACGGCACGTTTGGTAATACACACTTAGACTTCGGTAGAGTCTATATCAAAGACTTGAAAGACTCTTTGCTAAAGTCTTCGTGGCAATATATGTATCAGAAATTAAATATTGAGACTATTGCTCCCGCTACAGACAAAGCAATGTTTCGCCGCGCATTGGAAAACCCGCCAGAGTTTACATATGAGAATATTACAGCAACCTTTGAAGACTATTGGCAGAATCCATTTGAAAATATTCTTCGTGGCTTGGCTGAAGTCTTTACAAAACTTGACCCAGCGTATAAGTCTCATGAAAAGGTTAAGATTGGCGTAAAAGGACTACCAAAAAGAGTTATTCTATCTAGTGTCAATAGTTATGGCTGGGGTAGAGAGTCTGTTATGGATATTTTGAATGCTCTTGCTGCCTATCAAGGGAAGCCTATGGCTTCATATCAGGATGTATCAGAATTACTGAAGGATAGTGAATATCTCAAAGACTCGCGTGGCATTTGGCTAAAGAGATATAAGAATGGCAATGCGCATATGTATTTTGATACCGAAACGCTGAGGGATATTAATAAAGCCTTACACCAATATTACGGCGATGTTTTGGCAGATTGTCACACAGAGACTGAACATAAGCAAACAAGCTCAGCGGTGGCTAAAGACTTGCAGTATTATGCAACACCTGTAAAGATTGTTGATAAGATTTTAGAGAATGTATATTTTCAGGATGGCGATCATGTATTAGAACCTTCGTGTGGGTGTGGTAGATTTCTTGATGGTATGAAAAGACTTAATAAGTCTCTTAATGTTTTGGGAATTGAGTATGACGCAGGGCGTGTGTCTGAGGCTCGCGCAAAGGGGCATACAGTCATTATAGACAACTTTCTTGATATCCCGCCTAAAGAAGCATACGATAAAATTATTATGAACCCTCCTTTTTATGGTAAACACTATGAAAAACATATTCGCCATGCTTTGAAGTTTCTTAAAGATGAGGGAACACTCGTGGCGGTCTTACCGAGTACCGCGCGATACGATCATAATCTATTATCAGACTTAGACAAAGGCTATAATACTTGGACAGACTTACCGTGTGGAAGTTTTCGTGAGTCTGGTACAAATATTGCAATTAGTGTCTTTACCTATAAAAAAAGTCATTGACAGAGTCTGTAGATGTGCTATTATGTATGAGTAGACACAAAGAGAGAGACATATATTATGAAACGTAAAGAATTTAAGACTACAGTATATAAGAATGACAAATTAATCTTTGAAGCCACAAACTATGCGTGGAACAAAGCCCATCAAAGCATTACAAAGACTATCAGAGAGTTGGCAACCGTTGGTGAAGTTTGGACCATGATTGATAAGTATTATGCTAAGAATGAGTTTAAAGAGCATATTGACTGTGTTCAACATTGGGAGAATGAGTCAAACGATTTAATTCGCTTCTGTATCGAAAAGGTTGGGGAATAGAAAATGAATATATTCTATCTTTCACACTCACCAAAACTTGCGGCTGAGTATCACTGTGATAAACACTGTGTAAAGATGATTCTTGAAGCGGCGCAACTACTAAGCACTGCACATAGAGTCTTAGATGGTGAACAATATACAGAATTGACAGAATCTAATAGACGTATCAAACGCTGGAAACACCCAAACGTAGACTTTGAAAATAATCTATACAAGGCTACACACATTAATCATCCATCGGCAGTATGGGTTAGAGAGTCTGAGACACATTACGTATGGTTGTATCGGCATTTCTTATGCTTAATGGCAGAATACACTAAACGATACGGTAAAATTCACGCATGTACTAAAATGGTATCTTTATTGGAGATTGTGCCTACTAATATACCAAAAACTCAATTTAAGTTTCCACCACAAGCCATGCCTGATGATGTTAAAGACTCAGATACTGTTACAGCCTATAGAAATTATTATATGGTCTATAAGCGTGATATTTCAAAATGGAAGTCTGGGTGCGTGCCTGAATGGTATAAATAGTATGATAGGAGATATGATATGTTTACAGGAAAAGAATTAGACTTTATGATCGGACAACCGATTGTTTCACAGGATTTAAAGACTGGTGAACTTACGTATCATACACAACCTACACCTAAACCATCTAGCACCTTTGCAGATGTTTTTGTATCCTCTATCAAAAAAGACTTTACACCCTCATAAATTAATGCGTTATAAGTGTTTTGTTTGACTTCCACTCAATAAGTAAGAGTTCGAATCTCTTATGACGCTCCACCTATACGAGAAAGATAAGAAATGAAAGCTGAAGACTATTTCAAGCCTGTGACGAACCATATTTTAGTTAAACTTGCGCCTGTTACAGAGACTAGCAAAGGCGGTATTCTACTGCCAAATCAAAAAAAGACACGAAGCCAAAAGATGCTTGTGCTGGCTGTAGGCAGTCTTGTAGAACATTGTAAGGTAGGCGACTATATTCTAGTTGAAAATGGAGAGTTTAAGCCACTTAAACACGAAGACTTCAATTCAGAAGAAGAATATGCCATTACAAAAGAGACTTGCGTTATAGGAGTTTTTGAATGATGGATACACAACCAGTCTTATATATCCTTGCGCGAAGTGATTTAGCTTCTATGAATGCTGGAAAGCTTGCGGCGCAGTGCTGTCACGCGGCTAATGATTTTACGGCGACTATGGATAGACTTAATTCTATTCAGGAAATTAATGACAGTGACGAACACGTAGATACACTATATCAGTATAATGAATGGTTAAATGAGTCTGAAGCAAGAACTTTCGGAACAACGATTATTCTCGATGGTATAGATGAAAAAACTATTTTAAATTTAAACGAAAGGTTCTTGTTCTTTCAAAAAAATAGTGGTATTATCGTAGACGATACTTATCCAGTCCGCGATGGTCAAGTAACACATTTAATTCCCTTAATAACCTGTATGTGGGTTTTTGCCGAAGATAGAAACGATACTATTTTCACTTCAGCACTAGATAGTTTTAATCTATATCCATAAGAAAGAGATTACATTATGAACAAAGCTTTTACGACTCTATATGAAGTCTATAACAAGGCTGATTACCAACTTTTGTTGTGTGGTGGCGCAGTACGCGATATGTGTAATAATACCAAACCAAAAGATTACGACTTTGCAACCGATGCTACACCTGAAGAGACACTTGCACTCTTTAAAGATACTGAGTGGAATGTCATAGAGACTGGTATAGAGCATGGTACGGTTACTCTTTATCACTATGATTTTCCAGCGTCTTATGAGATTACAACTTTTCGATATGATGAAAATTGCGATGGTCGTCACGCTGAAGTTAAATATACCAATAATGTATATGTAGACGCTTCGCGTAGAGACTTTACTTTCAATGCAATGTATATGTCACACCTCGGAGAGTTGATTGATCCCTATGAAGGCTTGAAAGACCTTAGAGATAAAAAAGTGGTCTTTGTTGGCGATCCTGAGCGCAGAATTAGAGAAGACTCTTTACGTCTTTTGCGCTACGTGCGTATGCTATGTAAGTTTTCTGGTGGAGAGTATGATAAAGCCTCTATGAAGGCTGTTAAGAAATATGCCTCATTAATTGCCGAAGTATCTGTAGAAAGAGTCTGGCAAGAATTTACTAAAGTCTTTGAGGATAATCCAGAGAATGCATCATGTTTTCTGGCAATATGTCAAGAATTGGATATATCTTACACACTTGGTTTACCAGTTTTAAAAAATAGCCGTATCTTAAACCTATCTACACATACTATAGAAGCATATCCGTCAATTGTCATGGCGTGCTTGTATGGCAACTCGCGCAACTATACAAAATTCTGTAAGGCTTATAAACTGTCAAATCATGAGAAAGAGTTTGGGTTAGACTTTCTTTATCTGACACAAGACTATACGCAAGACTCTTTTAATAGTAGTGTTGTCACAGACTTAGTCTACGAGGGAATGCATGTTGATATTATCGAAGCGGCGTGTGAGTATTTTCATAACAAACATCTGGTCGAACATATGGACCATATTCAGTCTACTATGAAGCCTTTTCCGATTTCAGGCTTAGACTTAAAAGAAATTGGATATGTAGAGGGTCAAGAATTAGGAAACGCGCTTAAACACCTAAAATATCTATGGAAAACGAGTAGATATACATTCACCAAAAAACAATTATTAGAAAGAATTGATGTAAAATGAATATAACACAAAAAGATATTGACAAGCTTGCCGCAAAGTTGTACCATACTGTATATGTCGATGGGAACTATTTTAAACTTAATTCACGGGCGGCATCTTTATCAGGCTTTAAAAGGCTTGCAAAAACATTATTAGAAGGTGGATATGACGCTAACAACGGCGTTTGATAAATGTGAAGAAGCTAAAAAAGGTTTTCAGATAGAGAACTTGACTGTCTTGTCTTATAGTAATAATTTTACACACTGGCACTATGTAACAGAATGTGATACACTCGCTAAGGTATGCGAGCCTGCATATTTTACAAACACCGCTGGTATGTTTAGTAAAGGCGATTTGATTGCTATTAACGCGCAAGATGGCAATGCCCTGAAATGGGTCGTAGAATGTACGTATTCTAATTACATAGTCATTGAAGGATAAAATATGCTTAAACGAATATTCGTAGGTACTTACTATTTTTTCTATATAAAAAGAAAATTAGGGAATAGACAAAGATTCTGGTTATGGTTAGGCTTAAAATGGAAAGCCGATCTTATTGCAGTCTTTCATATTCTACTGGTAGGTGTTTTTGCAGTAAGTGCTTTTATACTCGGTATCACGGCAATTATATTTGAGCATGGTTCACAAAAACTTAATTCGCTATGTAAGCTTATATCAAAGAAAAGTGGTCTTAAAAATCGTGGAGATATGTTGGCTAATCAGCGTAAAAACGTGGCTAAAATGATTAGACAGGAAATTAAAGACAAATGCGAAAGTCTGGATTAGACTTTAAAGTGTTTTTCATCTTTGCTATTAGGCACAAAAGACTTTTTACGCATAACAGTCTTGGCTACTAATTCAAGATCGCCCCTGCGGTCAAGTTTTAAAGCAAAGGGAACATTTACATCAGTCTTCAAGTCTGTTAAGACTGCTTCAAGATTTTTCATCTTTTTAATAGCAGGACCATATTTTTTATAAGTGTCGAGAAACAGTTTCTGAACTTCACATACCGTAATTTGTCTATTGTTTCTAGTGTCATTAATTCTATCAAGAAAGTGTCTTGAAAATTCAACATCAACACCCAGCATACCCCAGACTTGATCTAGGTATTTTTCAAGTTTCGATAAGTCTGATTTTGATACTTCTTTATTGGCATCACAACCGACTAAAAATTCTCTAAAGGATACTATTTTCATTTTACTTGACAGACTATTAATTATAAGATATAATATATTTATAAAATAAAGAAAGATACACAATGAGAAATATATATTTTGCAAGCGATCACCATCTTTTCCATAAGAAGCTGATTAACAAGTCTGAAGAAGGCTTTATGCATCGTCCATTTGAGACTATTGAAGAGCATAACGAAACGATCATCGACAATCATAACAGTCTGGTGAAGGATAATGATATTGTATGGTTTTTAGGTGACGTATGGTTAGCGCCCGGTGATGACCCATCATTTAAGTTTGATTACACCATTCTTGATAGGTTTAAAGGAAAGAAAAGACTTATTCTAGGCAATCATGACACAAACGCAAAGCGGCTGGGCTTCGAAGACCACTTTGATAAAATTTTGGCATATGAAGAGTTGTTTAAAGAACGAGTCATTGTTTCACATATTCCCATACACTCATCACAACTTGAAGAGCGTTTTGATAAAAATATCCACGGTCACGTACACTCTAAGACACTTGACGATGCGCGATATGTAAATGTTTCATTGGAGAATACAGACTATTTTCCTGTATCATTAGATAGGATTATGGCAGAAAATGTATAAAACCAGAAGAATTACAAGAGAGGCGGCGGCTATTATGAAAGATAATAACACGAACATTGCGTTGGTAGTAGATGATGCGCGAGATCATACATATGAGACTGTTATTAGGAATAGAGTAGATATGAAGCTTCCTGTTCTTACAAAATCCCTTACTGTTATTAATGATAAGGCTAAACTGCAAGAATTGTTAGACGATCTTGCCAAAGACTATTTACCCTTTGTTATATATAGCTACAGTGGTATGATTATCGACAAGTCTGGACTTAATATTATTAAGTATGACGTAAATGACAATACAATTTCGTTTAAAGTCATAGGAGACGATGCGTGGAATGATAAGATTATTGCAAAGTGTAAAGAGTATCTGACAGAGTATCATTTTCATATGAAGTGGTATTATAATGAAAAGGGCGCATATACAACATTGCCAGTCCAGCATGATAAACAGCCTGTTACAGAAATGTATCCATTCTTAGGGGATGAAACACTCACGGAGTATTACGATAGATATACGGCAAGCTCTTCTAGTATTCTACTTCTTATTGGACCACCCGGAACTGGTAAAACAACATTCATTAAAGGCTTGCTGGATTATAGTAAAAGCTCGGCAATCCTGACATACAATACAGCTATTCTTAACGATGATGAGATTTTTGTAAACTTTCTTACAGGCTCTGAAAAGTTTATGATTATGGAAGACTGTGATACGTTTCTTGAAAGTCGCAAAGAGGGTAATACCATGATGCATAGATTTCTTAATGTTTCAGATGGTCTTGTATCGGTAAAGAATAAAAAGATTATCTTTACAACAAATCTGGAGAATACAAACGATATTGATCCCGCTTTGTTACGTGCTGGACGATGTTTCGATGTGTTGCATTTTGATGAATTGTCTTACTCAGAGGCTGAGAAGCTTGCTAAAAAGTTTGATAGAGAATTGCCAGAACATGATAAGAGTACATACACAATTGCAGAAGTCTTCTGTGATATGAATAATAATAAACACGAACGCAAGATGGGATTTCAAGTATAATGACACTTTCAATGGGACTATTAATATATGTATTGGTGGGTATAGTCTTTGTAGAGACTGTATTGTATGTAGCTCATTCTTCGGGACTTATGACTAAAGAAAATATAGATGATATTGAAAAAAAGAAATATAGCCTTCGATTAGTTATTTTTGCATTATATCCAGCTTTAATGCTACTTTTCCTATTCCAATATACAGTGAATAGGAAACTATAAATAATATCAGATACACTTACAATAGAGGAAGTTAATGGTCAAGAAAACTAGACGGTCTTCAGACTCAAATGGTGGACAAATTAAGAAAACATTTCATCTCAAAGATTTGGTTGCAGTACGTCCAATGACTGATACACAAGAAAATCTATTCGACATATGGGAAGACTCGCCTGAGACTTCCCATTTTTTATGTGGTAGTGCAGGGAGCGGCAAAACATTTTTGGCGGCGTATATGGGATTGGTAGACTTATTATCTAAAGATACGCCATACGATAATATAGTTTTTATTCGTTCTACAGTACCTACGCGCGATCTGGGATTCTTGCCGGGCGAATTGCACGAAAAGATTGAAGTCTACGAACAGCCTTATATTGAGATTTTTGACCAACTCTTTCCTTGGAAAAATTCTTATGTAAATATGAAAGAAAGAGGCTTAGTCAAATTTGCGCCAACGTCATTCCTTCGTGGACTTACATTTGATCGTTCTATCATTATTATGGATGAGTGCCAATCGGCAACCTTTCACGAACTAGATACAGTTATGACTAGGATGGGTAAACATAGCAAGATTATCTTTTGTGGTGATATTAAACAGAATGATCTTATTAATCGTAGACACGAAAAGTCTGGATTTACACAATTTTACAACATTCTATTGACAATGAAAAGAGACTTTAATATACTTGAATTTACAAACGAAGATATCGTCCGTTCGGGCATGGTTAAAAACTATTTAATTGCCAAGGAAAAAACTTTAAAGTTTGAGTAATTTCATATCAGATGGTCTTGGATTTGCGTTCAAAGGAGCAGAATGAGTGACTAATCCTGCCTTGCTGGGTAACACGGCTATAGTAGGAAATAATGACGGGACCCCCCTAATACCAAACTCTTCTGTACTCTCTAAAGAGACTTCATCACCATTCACCAAGAATGTAAAAAGCTCCGTCATTCTTGAAGTTGAAAGGTTATTATGCATAAAGGCTACTGTTCTGGTTGGAGATAAGTTTGCAGTATTGGATATTGTCCAATGAATCTGCGCCGCGCCTTCACCAGAAGGTTTTAAAGCCTTTTCACTATGTTTAGATAGTGTTCCCGAAGTATTTTTAATTACACAATATTTTATATCATTAGCTGGTGCAGTGAACGTCATTACTGCATGAGTGTTATTAACAGCCTCTATAGATAAGTCGGGGCTTGATATAGGTTTATTGGTAAATAAAACAAGTTTATTAGTGTTTGCTATGGTTGTTCCTGTAACGGTAAGCAAGACTGCGCAACCGTGTGGATTTCCGGCCGGAACAATAATTTCAGTCTCTGACAACACCGCACTAAAAATTGGCATATCAGTTACCGAGGCTTCGCCAAGGTCTAACTCTGCACCTAGAGTGAATGTATCACCAGAGATGGTGACAACCTTGGCAAATAACCCAAGCCCCTGTTTCATGTATAACACAACGGCTTTAGTCTCTGATAGTATTGCCAAACCCAATGCTCTGTGACTTGAAGCTGAACTGTTTGCTATAACATTCTCATAGTCTAAAACAGAGTACGCGCTTCCGCTTCGTGACATTAAAAAGGCTACATAAGTGTCATTTACAGGTTCGTAATTTATACCAAAGGCGCGAGTATCTGATAATCTCTTAATAGCGGGATTACAGCCGCCACCGCCCATTTCCGTAGAATCAAAATCAATTTGTGAGCCTATAGAAAGACTATTGCCTGTTATACTAATAGGATAGCCTATCATATTGCCGCTCTGCGCGGGCGTTGTTAGATATAACAAACCTTCACTGTCACTTAACATACACAATCCTGCATTCTGTAAACTCGGGGCTAACCCAATGCTATTCGTAGCGTCATACACAGTATAAAAACTGGCTGAACATAATAACTGGCTGACAAGTGTTCCTTGTTTTCTTCCACCTCTCCAGTAAAAATTAATTGCTTTTGAGTCTTCAAGTGTAATACAGTCTGTCATAGTCTTTCCTTATCTTTCTAAGTGTATTTATAAATAACTGTATGTATAAAGTTGTAAATAATTGGTTATTTGAAAATAACACACCCCTACAAAAAGTGTCTATAAACGAAGACAAGTATTCGCGCGGTAATAACGTATGTGATTATATCATATACCATTATACAGCCTCCACTTCAGCGTCTAGTGCGCATAACACATATAAAAACGGCAAAGTGTCTTGGCATATTACAATAGATCGTGATGGGACGCTTTATCAACTCTTAGATTTTCGTAAAAGAGCTTGGCACGCTGGTATCAGTAATTGGGTAAGACCAAATGGTGAACAAACAGGTGGATTAAATTCGTGGAGTATCGGTATAGAGTTTATCAATGCTGGACCACTTTCTTTTTCGGGGTGTGAATATAAAACATGGTTTGGTAGTGTCATATCACCGTTTGACGTATATACAGATGAAAATGGTAAACACTGGCAAAAATATACAACACAGCAAATAAAACGCGCTTTAGACATAACACCAGTATTATGTAAACAATACAAATGTCTTGACGTTATGGCACACTCTGAAATATCCCCTAGAAGAAAACAAGACACTGGTCCAGCCTTTGATGAATGTCTTTTATCATTAAAAACAATTTGCAAAAATATAAGAAGTGGTGTATAATAGTATTATAAGAATCGAATAGAGGATATATAATGCTCACCAATAATAGAAAATCACTAATTAAGACTTACGCAAGTCGTAAACCTATCAAATATTCAAACATTCCGCTGGAGTCTGATATAGTCTGTGATTGTATTACATACATAGCCAATAATCATGAAGACTGGACGTGTGAAGAGCTTGAATATTTCATTGAAATGATTAAGTGTACTACACCATATACGAAGGACGAATAATATGTCTATTGATACATGCGTAAAGTGTTCACGAATGGTAGATACCGATTACGATTGTGGGGCATACTATTTGTTATATGACGAAGACTCTAATAAAGAGTCTGGTGAAGTCTTAGCGAATAATTGTCACTGTTATGATTGTCGTTACTTTAATACGAAACAGGAAGCCTTATTATACAATGAGTCAATTTCGAGATAATTTTAGAAAGAAAGAATATGATTTTACAAGACCTGAATATGTCTTTAATGATGCATACGATTCTCAGTTGGAGTGTGACAGTACCACACTTACAAGCGGGAGACATTACACCGTTCCTGATGGCAGTAAGTACGCTTCTGTAACGACTATACTATCTGCCACACAGTCTAAAAAAAAGAAAGCAATTCTTAAAGACTGGATAAAGCGAGTTGGCGTAGAAGAAGCAGAAAAGATTAAAAACGATGCTGGAGATAGAGGTAATACTTTACATAATCTGTGCGAGTCTTTTATAAAAGGTGAAGAATACACCATACCAAAAGTAAACACAAACGAGTATCATCTATTCAGACAGGTATATCCAGAGTTAAAGAATATTAATAATATACACAACCTAGAGGGTGTATTATTTTCCAATAGAATGCAAATTGCAGGGCGCGTAGATTGTGTGGCAGAATATAAAGGCGTATTGTCTATTATAGACTTTAAGACCACAATCAAAGAAAAAAGAAAAGAATGGATTGAAGACTATTTTATCCAGACTTGTTTATACTCTTTAATGTTCTCTGAAATGTATGGCATTGTGCCTAAACAGACTGTTATTATTATGGCTAAGGATAATGGGGCTATGGCTGATGCTCAAGTCTTCATAGAGTCTCCGATAAACTATTTTAAACAGTCTATACAAAGAGTGAGGGAGTATCACAAATGGACTTAAATGCGTTTATTGCAGTAATTGTAATGATTACACCTACTGGTGAGATTGTTATTAAAAGTAACCCAATTGTATTTGACACTTTATCAGAATGCATGTATAGTGCAGTGACGACTAGCGAAATGCTCGCTTCGATCACTGAAGAATATACGAGTATTAACGCAAGCTGTTTAACAATTAGAAATACGCGAGGAATATAAGTGTTCAATACTTACGAAGACTTTAAAAAGACTTATGATATTGATAATATTGAAAAATTATCATATGAAGAGTTTTATCAAAGATTCACTAAAAGTGATACAAAGGCTGAGCCTGTATTGTATATTGATTATATTAAAAGTCGAACTTGGAATGACTATAGAGATAATCATGATAGCTGGATGCATATGATATATGAGTTTTTTTATTCAGAGCCTGAGCGTATTCTTAGGCAATGGTGGGAAGACCATTGTGCAATCTCCAATAAGTCTGAGATTATGGACGAATTGTTTTTTGATAATAAAAATATTGAAGTAAATGGGTTTATTGACGGTAAAAAATTTAGTGTGAACGGTCGAGTAATTAAGAATCTGTTTTATGATGAAATTTACTACGGCACTGAGAGGACTAATAGCGGTAGTGTAGCAACACTTACAGCCTTGTTAGGCTTTGTGAAAGAATATACCACTAATAGAAAAGCAACATTATCACCACAGACTTTTGATATTATTAAGAATAAAGACTATAGCACGTTTTTTGCCATTTTGCGTGGTATTACAAGTAAAGCAAGTGTTTTTAATCCATATACATATTATTACATTATTCAGAACATTCTACCTAAAGGAAAGAGTATCTATTGTCCAGTCTCTTCGTGGTGCGTGCCTGTGCTTGCTTTTAACAATCTTACAACATATAATCATATGGTTATGGGTGACGTATTATCTGAAGTATTGACTAAGTCTGAAAAACTTCACGAATTTATTAACAATAGAAACACTATCTTCGCGCCTGATAAGACGCTTGAAACAGTATGCTTGCCTACAGAAAGCCTGAAGAATACTAATTTTCCAGAAAAGTATAAAGAGTCTTTTGATACTGTATTCTTTTGCCCACCATATTACAATCTTGAATTGTACCCAGACCCAGACGGTAATCAGAGTACCACAACATATAAGACTTACGAAGCGTGGCTTGAAGGCTATTGGAAGGCTACGGTAGACTTATGTTACGATACGTTGAAGACTGGTGGTTGTTTTTCCTTTGTGATTGTTGAAAAGTATAGAGACGTACAAATATCAAAAGATATGTTAGAGTATGCTATGAATAAATTCGAGCATGTAGAGTCTAAGAAACTTTCATGGGGTGGGTTTAAAATCAGAAAACAAAATCACGGTAAAAGGGAGAATGTAATTGAAGATGTCCACATACTTAAAAAGATTTAAAACGGGATGGATTCAGGATCGACTGTCAGCATTGCTGAACAGGACGGGGGTGCAAATCCCCCCCATTCCACCAACAAAAATTAAACTCACTGATCACGTAGTTACTAGATACAGTCAAAGAGTGAATGATAGAGATACTATAAAAGTTATAACATGCTGGAGAGTATAGACTATGATAGACTGGAATACAGATATTAAAGAATTATATCGTGTCGGCGAAGAGTTAAGAGATACTGCCATTCTATTATATATAGATGGTGTGGCATGTCTGGCATTTTACGGATATGATTCTGAAGGCTATGCCGATGATGCGCGGCTTGGCTTTTGGGAATGCGAATATTATGAATATTCTTACGGATATAGTCACACACCGATTGAAGAGGCTGAAATTACAGCATGGAGTATTATAAATGAACCTACTTGAAAAATTAGAGTCTGTAGTAAATGAGTTGGATATTCATAGCAATGGCCGCCGAAGACTCGAAAATATCATCGAAGAGTTGGCTACACACTCTATAGACAATCCTGATATTATCGTTGCAGGAAGAACTATGGGTTATAATATGTGGAATGGTCTAACAGACTGTTACGTGGTGCTGGAGAATGAAAGCATATACGAAAAAGTTGGCGATAATCTATATAAGGATGTAACACGCTTTGAGGTTATAGACCATAATGGTAGAAGTTATGTCTCAAACAGTGTAAAAATTACACCATCACTACAAGACGCTGGAAAAACTCTTAAAATGTTTGTAGAGTCTGATAAGAATAAATAAGAGTATGCTAATACACACAAAGCCTAGAAACAGAATTAAAATTAAGAATTATCTTGATGATAATAAAATAAACTGGGCTAGGTCTTATCGCAATGGGATTGATAACTGGAGTATCTTTTTTAGAAATGACGCTGAAAAAGATACGGTTTTAGCCACCGTTGAAAAATTAAATGAAAATATCGTGACTTTTAAAGATTTTTTATCAAATAACACTTGACACTCAGTATAAACTAATGTATAAATATAAGCATACGCAAACACAAATGAACGTATGAATTACAAAGTAGCCGCGTAGTCCTAACGGATCAAACAGCGAAAAGTCTTTCGGAGTTTTGAATGTTTTCCTTAGCAACAGAAAAAACATTCATTTTATACTTGACACTATCCTACATATAACGTATATTAATAATATAACTAATATTGAAAAAGGAAATATATCATGAGTAACGCAGTAGAAAACTTTCTAAACGACACAGCCCCAACTAAAACAGTTAAAAACTCTAAGAACAATGAAATTCAGGCTATTAAAGACCGCTTGAATAATATCGTTGCAAGCCTAGAGTCTATTGACACAGAGCGCGAGCTTATCAAAGATGTGCTTAAAGAATTAAAAGAGTCTCACGGCATTCATCCAAAAGTCTCACGCGCAGTCGCAAAGATTATGAAATCGCCTGAAAAACTCGCGGAGATGCAAGTGCAACAAGAAGGTGTCGAACTACTCTATGACAGACTCAAAGCTTAAACTTATTAATAATCTAAAAGAAAGCAAGGGTTCAGACTCTTGCTTTCTCATAGGCGGCGGGCCCAGTGTCACTAAGCTTATCCCAGACTCTTCTATCCTTACACAACATGACGTATATGTAACAAACAATGCATATAAACTATTCCCTAATGCGATTCTTTTACATTTTACAGATCAAATTTGGTGGGAATGGCATACAGATAAAGAACACGATGTAGAAAACTCTTTTGATGGCTATATAAGCATGGGGTGTAAGGCTAATATACAATACTGGAATAAATATCCTAGAGTCACGCCTTTTGTTTGTAAAACTAAAGGTAAAGAATCTGCCAGTCTTTCAGAGACTGTAGGCACAATCGAAGGATCAAACGCTGGTCATCAGCTTATAAATATTGCCCATCAGGTAGGCTATAAACAGTTGATCCTTATAGGCTACGACTTAAACTCAAAAACGAAACAAGCCCAGTGGCATAAAGACCACCGAAGAGAAACACGCACTGATATATACGACACTGTGATGATTCCGGGCTTCAATAATATTTCAAAAATTCGCAAAGGTATTTTCAATCTAAATAGAGACTCAGCAATTCGCTGTTTTCCTTTTGCAGACTTAAAAGACTTCATTTAATATAATACAGGATAGAGACACAATGCCAAAAGATTTAATTATTCTCCTAAATGGTCCACCAGCTTCAGGTAAAGACTCGCTTGCCGATGCGCTAATCTCCGTAGACTCAGATTTTATTAAAGGATCGCTTGCCTACCCTATCAAACAGGCTAATAAAGCCTTCTTCAATCTTACAGACGAACAGGTTAAAGTTTTGGAGACCGATAGAGATGCAAAAGAGACTAAACAGAGTATTCTTCTAGGTAAAACATGGCGCGAGGTGAATATTCTTATGGCTGAAGAGCTTATTAAAAAGAATTATAGCAAGGATGCCTTTGGAATGCTTTTAATTGGTAGACTGAAATCTGCCTTTAAGACTAAACCTAAAAATGGTATTCGCCTTGTAGTATCAGATTGTGGGTTCAAAGAAGAAATTGAACCACTAATCAAAGAATTTGGTAAAGAGTCTGTTCACCTTATCCAGTTGTCGCGCGTGGGTACAGACTTCAAAAAAGACTCCAGAGACTATGTAGACTGTAAAGACTTAGGGATTAAGACTCATAAACTGGCAAATAAAGGCTCTATGCAAGACTTTTTACGCGATGGTGTAAGACTGGTTCAGAAGATTAAACAAGCGCATAAATAAGAGTATGGTTCAGCATAATCTATTAAGTCCGAATAAGTATAAAGTGGTAATCGAAAGATTCCCTACAGTTGATATGTTTACTCAAAGAGTTCCTTTACCCTCTGTCACACTCGGTTCGAGTATGTATTACACGAATCAGGATACGGATATCAAACTACCGGGTGATAAGATTGAATACGAAGACCTTATCATATCTTTGCTGGTTGATAAAGACTTAAATGGTATTATAGAGATTCTTAAATGGATACAGAGTGCCGCAACGTCTGATAATCATATGGACATGCTTTCACAGATATCTATACAGACTTTGACGAATAATAGTAATGCCAATAGAAAAATTACATTCTATAATTGTTTTCCACAAACAATGAGTAATATTCTATTTGATGTGTCGGAGACTGAAGACAATCCTCCGAGCATTGATGCAATCTTTAAATATTCTCATTATACAATAACTTAACATAAGAGACAATATTATGAAACTAACCGATCTTTTAGATGGGGTTGCGGATGATTTTTCTGAAATTGACCCAAGTGATCTTACACACGAGCTTACAAACAATTCTAAACTCTGGACAAAGTATATCATATTGTATCAGAGAGAGAAGGCAGTCTCTAATCAGCTTAAAGCAAAGATGAAGAAGCTTTATTATAAGAAAAGAGACTATTATGCAGGAAACGGTACGCCTGAAGAGTATAAAGCAAAGCCTTTTAGTTTAAAAATTAAAACGGATACTGGTCTACAGAAATATATAGAGGGTGATGATGATATCATAATTCTCCAAGAAAAGATAGACATACAAGATCAAAAAATGGAATTATTATCTGCAACGCTAGATGAAGTGAAAAGAAGGTCTTTTGCCATAAATAAGATTGTAGACTACGAAAGGTTCATAGGCGGTGGATAAAATATACGATGTTCAAGTCTTTGAACAGAATGAAGTCTATATCGCAATAGATAGCAATAGTCGTGGGATTCTTTCAGAGATTCACGACTATTTTTCATTTGAAATTAAGAATGCCCGTTTTAATCCTAAAGTAAAGGCTAAAATGTGGGACGGTAGAATTAGAATCTTTAATTTGAATACACAAAGACTCTATAAAGGCTTACTACCTTATGTAATCAAATTTTGTAATGATCGGGGATACTCTTTAAATATTGAAGAGTCTTTGAAGCTTGAAAAGTCTACGTTTGATTTTGATACGTTTTTTGCTGGTATTAAGTTACCATTCAAAGAGCATGATTTTCAAAAGACTGCCATACAGCATTGTATAGAAAACAAAAGAGTTACGCTTCTTTCTCCGACTTCAAGCGGTAAAAGTCTTCTGTCATATGTCTTAGTTAGATACTTTTTACATAGATATGCAGATTCTGATGATAAGATTCTTATCACTGTACCTAGAGTCGATTTGGTTGAACAGCTTATTGAAGAGTTTAAAGAGTATGACCCAAGCTTTGATATAGAAAAACATTGTCATACACAACATGCTGGAGTGGAAAAGACCACTAAAAAAAGAGTTGTAATTACAACTTGGCAAAGTGTCTACCAGAATCCTAAAAAATACTTCAGACAGTTTGGCATGATAATCGTAGATGAAGCGCACGAGGCTCGGGCCAATTCTTTGAAAGGTATATTAGAATCGGCTGATAGTTGTATATATCGTATAGGTATGACTGGCACACTTGATGACATTCATTATAATAAACTGATTATCGAGGGTTTATGCGGACCAGTATTGAGAACTGCAAAAACAAAAGAGTTGATGGATAGAAAAATTGTCTCAGACTTAAAAATTAAATGTATTGTTTTAAAGTATGATGAACTCTACCGCAAACTTATGTCTGGTAGTACATATCATGAAGAAGTTAAGGCTTTATCAGAATTGGAAGAAAGAAACGACTTTCTGATGAAAATGGTTAATGGTCTTCCCGATAATAAGAATACCTTACTATTGGTTAATGGTATTGACCATGCAAAGACCATATACGAAAAACTTTTAAAGACCAGCAAGAAGACTGTGTATCTTGTTTACGGCGGTACAAAAAAGGAACAAAGAAGCGAAGTCAGAAGACTTACACAGAGTACCGATGGTGTGGTAATCGTTGCGACTTATGGGGTGTATTCTACAGGCATTAGTATTAAGAATCTGCAATATCTCATATTTGGCAGTGGAACAAAGTCTATTATCAGACTCCTACAGTCTATAGGACGCGGATTAAGAAAAGACGGTAAAGACGATGCTGTTACAGTCTTTGATATTGTCGATTATCTACAGCATAAGAAAACTAAAAATTACACATTGAAACATTTTTTCATGCGTGTTAGAATATATAATCAGGAAGAGTTTACGTACACTCTTCACAATATAAATATAAATGTAAAAGAACAAACATAGGTATGACATGGACGACTCAATCATTGCAGATATCATCGAAGACTTAGGTATTAAAGTAGAGAATATCAAACACTTTAAGCTAGTAGGCGGCGAAGAGTTAATAGGCGAGGTAATCAGTACAGAAGACTGTTCAGACTTTGTCATTGTCAATCCCGTTAAGATTTTACGCGATACATATATTACCGAACATGATATGTCTACACAACACTATATGGTAGACTGGAATCCATGCGGTGATGAGTCTCCAGATATGGTCTTAAAAGATGCGCATGTTATTAAAGCCTCTACGCCTATTGCCGATGTTGTGTATAATTATCTATATTATTTGAATGATGTATATTATCCAAATGATATTGTATTCACTCCAGACGATGTGTCAAGCATGACACAGGCTGTTAATATTACAATGATTAAAGAGACTGAAGACGAAGATAATGTTGTAGACTTTTTTAAGTATTATAACAATAAAAACGCATAAAAATATATAACTATATCAAGTAGTTACAGAGACAAAAAGCATTTAAAATCTAACTTGTGTACTATGACACACAAAATGGATTTTAAATGCTTTTTTCGTATTTTACGGCACAAATTACATATATAAATAGTAGTATAAGAAGTCTCTTAAATATCAAATCTTATCTTTATAAAATAGTTATATAACAAATGGTGTTCCGTAGGTCTTGCGAAGCGAGTAGAGTCTTCTCAATAAGAAATACAGTCTCGATATATTGGTCTATGAAATAGACATAGGTATTCATTATTGTAAGTCTGTAGAGAATAGAACAAATTCAATGTTCAGAAACTTAAT